>Ga0214543_1000603_pt1 | contig 61865 bp, 31 predicted proteins | sample CNSS2metaG_FD_160094 | JGI IMG/M metagenome (GOLD analysis project Ga0214543, IMG submission 160094) | Root nodule microbial communities from cowpea collected in UCLA plant growth center, Los Angeles, California, USA - CNSS2 | ecosystem: Host-associated > Plants > Roots > Nodule | place: USA...
ATATATTTTCTCATTATATATATATATATATATATATATATATATATATATATATTTTGTAAATTATTATTCTCATTTATATATTATAAATTATTATTATCTTTACTCGAGGTTAGATATCTTACACATCTCTTTGTATTCAGGATATCAGGAATGAAAATCGATGAGAACTTAATAGCGAATGGTATGATAGGTCTGAATCTCATCTTAATTTCGATAAATCAACTCATCAAGATAAGTTTATCCTTACTTATATACTCCTAACTAATGTAAAATCACTAATACACCTACTGACCTAGACATATTATGCGCTTACATTAATAAAATCATTTATTTCATCTAGTGTGAGAATCAAGAGAAAACTAATTATAGTTCAATCTCATTGATTCTATAAGATATAAAATTATATAGTCTAGTTTGATCTTATCTTCAATATACTTATAATCTTCAATACACACCTTTATGTTGAGGACATTGTAGATATCTAAAGTAAAAATTGAAAGAAACCTCATAATATATGATAAAAAAAATTAGAATATCGACTTTAGTAGACTCCTAATGACATTAATATTATATTAATATAATAAAATTTAAGTTTCACACGTTGTCCACATGTTCAATGCATTTAGTAAAAAAATTAATGTTCCATAAACCATATTTCACATAATAAAATGAAGCTTATACGAGTTAAACCATATTTATAAAAAAGTTGAAAAATATATGTAAAGAGGAGTACTTATATCAACCATAGTGAAAATGAGAAACTCCGATGTTTCATAAACTTCATCACCAGATTAATTAAAATACACTAAAATGTGTATCAAACTGAATTAGTTTCTCGATTTTTATTAGTCTTTATATTACATTAAATGAGCCAATTATCATGATATTAAAAGATATATAAAGGTTGATCCATTATAATTTTTTAATTCAGTTTTCTCTTATTTCCATTTTACTGTCCTTCAAAAAAACCATAGTCTCCTGAATGGTCTTGTTGGTAAAGTCAACTTTTATTTTTTTTAATGATAAAAATAAAAGTTCGAGTTGAGAAGACATTATTGAGCCGTATAGTTTTGGATTAAAGCATTAATTGCAGAGTTTCTTAAAAAGTGCACTGTGGAATTCTCCTTAAAAAGGAAAAACAAAGTGCATTAAGAAACCGTATCAGCATCTAAACTACCCAACCAAAGTTTCTTCACGCATACGTACATACATACACCACACGCCATACTCGTACATACATACATTTATACATACTCCTATCCAAACACAACATTAAACAAATCATTCATTCATAAAAATGGTTAATTGAGGTGGTGGTGGTGGTGGGTGGCGGCGGCGGCGGCGGTGGGAGAATGCAGAGGGAAGAGTGGTAATAGTTCAGGAGGTTGAGAGGCTCTGGGGGTGGAGAGAGGGGAGGGGTGCAAGTAGAATCCTTTTTCCGCAATCGCTCTCTCTTCTTCTTCCTCGTGCGGCGTGCGTGGGCTCCCACGCGCCAGCATCATCTCGAGTGGGGAAACGGGGGAGGCCATGACGAGGTTCTCGCATGTTCTGTTTCGGAGAAGGGACACGTTGTTGGAGGAGACCATGAGGACGGGGAGGTCAAGGTTTTTGGCGGCGGCGTTGCGGCGCTCGTGGAGCTTGAAGTTGGGCCTTTTTGGGCCGACCAGGGGAGATTGGGCCGCCAGCCGCGAGGGAAGTGTGAGGGGCAGTTTTGGGGCGGCCGGGTCGTCGGAGGCGCCGGTGAGTTTCTGGACGACGGCGCGGAAGTTGGACGGGTCCGCTTGGACGAAGGTGGTGTTCGGGGTTGTGGGGTCGGCGGCGTAGGTGGTGGCGGCGGCGGCGGCGGAAGAAGCCATGTGATGTAAAAACAATGTCAAACGTTGTTGTTTATTGTTGAGGAAGCGGGAAAAGAGGAATGAAAAGTGGGGTTTTATAAGAAGAGAGAAACGGGGTTTCTTCGGGTTGGTGTGTGGCTATGGGTCCGTTTGGTTTCACCCAAAATCAAAAACAAAAGAAAGCAACAGATTCTATGGATTTGGAGAGAAAAGTTAGAGGGAGTGTATCACTTTTTCTCAAAAGACACAAACAACCTTCACTTCACTGCATATAATTTTATTTTTTTTCATTATTATTCCAATAACAGTTTTTAAGTTTTCTGCTACATTTCTGAAATTTAGTAGCAGTTGATTTTTAAATATGTGTGAAGTTTTCTGAACAAATGCAGTGTTAATGTAATCTTGCTTTGCTTCAATGTGTTGAATGGCGTGTGGTAGAAGTGTGAGATATGTATGAAGTCAGAAGAAAAAAAAACTGATACTTTAATACATGTAATTCTGTAACGGTTAAGCTGAGAAAAATATACTTCACATGCAAGAAGTGTTTCAGGAAAGAAAGAGTGAGATTAATATAATGAAAAACATTAATCTGATATTTGTATCTTGGTAGTGTATTCAGAACTCTAAAACTGTTTATTACGTAATTCTGCATGAAAAAGAAAAAAAGATGAGATTTATGGTTGAGTGATTTAGCAGCAGTTCCACACACCACACTAAACAACAGTGTTTTGTTTCTTACTGTGCTGTTTTCTGATGAAAAGTTGGGGTAAAATCTTTGGGTACTATTACGTATATACAATAACATAATAACGCAGCTTTTTTAAAAGAAGAAACGAGAGAAGCTTTTTCTGATGAGTGGAACTTTGTATCTTTCTTTTATCCTTGCAAGTGAAAATTCATTATCATGACATGATTGACATCGAGTTAAGTTACCTTTTTAATGCGAGTATTATTCAAGTTTGTCGCAAAAATCACGTGAAAACCTTCAAACTTGGTTTCAATTACTGGTGGTGATTAATTTAAGAACTTGTTTAATCAGAGGGTGAAGCACTTGAGCACTGCACATGGGCATGCATGAAAAGTGTGAGTGGAGTGCAATAAGAAAAAATAACAATAATAGATATAAGAGATTAGAAAGATGTTTAATTTAAACTGAATTCATTTACTTGGTGGTGAATATGAAGATGGTCCAAAGAGCAATGAATGAATGAATGCATGAATGATGATGAGTGATGGGGTCAGTTGAGCATTGAAACAAGAAACAAGAAACAAAAAGAAAGAGAGAAAGCAAAGCTATTTTTGCAGAGTCTGAGTTATGATCAGAATCTCAGCATGATGTGCCTCGTGATTCTCACTTTCTTCCACACTTTTTTTAGTATCACTAAACTATATATAGTGTAAAATAAGTAATTTCTGCTCTGAAATTCATCACTCTTCAAGAATCTATCAGTTTATTTCTGCATTATCAGCATAAAATTGTTTCATGAGAGAATTTAAATTTAAGTCAAACATCCTATTATTTTATTTTTAATTATTTAGAAATCGATATTTAAATGTTTTTTTTATTTCACTTATCGAAGAGTCTTTTAAAATAATACTATAACGTACTCAATATCTTATAGTGAACAACACCTAAATATACGTGATCGATAATTATTTTATTATCAAATACCAATAAGAGATAAGACAATTTTATATTAAAAATATGGTGCAAATCTTATTTTACAAGTTAGTGTTTTGTAGGATCGAATTAGACTTAAAATTTATTTCTTAACATGGTATTAGAGCTAAGTTAGAGTCTATTTTAGTGAACTTTCTTGAATATTTTGTTTCACCTTCTATCGGACCGCTAATGGATTATTTATTTTTAGATCTACGCATAAGATATTTATACCTATATACCTCAATGTGAGAGAAATATGTTAAAAATCTCACATCTACATATAAGATAATTGCATATTGTATAAGTGAAATACAAATCTCATTTCATAATAATTTTGTAGATTGAGTTAAATTATAAATTTTTTATGATATAAAAAAGAAATGAGAAGTGAAGGTTCGTTGATTTTGGATTGATACCAATTTGTTTGCTTTACTCTTGGATTGCTTTGCTGGATATGATTTGATTTTTCTGACTTATGACACTTTTTCACAGTTTTGGTTTCTTACCTTTGCAAAATCTTCACTTTTCCACCTTTGTTCTTTCTCGTTTTTCAACACTTCTTCCAAGTTTATGAACATCAATAAAAAGGAAATTGAAAGTGTGTACAATGATAACCCATTATGGTAATAATAATACAAAAGAAAAAAGGGAGAATAAATGTCAATGATTTATATCATAGCTTTTGGCTAAAGAACAAAAACACGGCTCAATCCTTCCACGTACTTCTATTTTTCTTTTTCTTTTATTTTATAATATACTGATAATAAAATTTTTTTATCTTGACGATTTAATAGTTAAGAAATTAGTTAAATATATTTTTGGTATCTTAAATTTTATTGAATTTTGTAATTAGTTTATTTCAAAATTTTAGATCAATTTAGTAATTTATATTTCAAAATACGTAAATTTAATCATTTTAATCAAATTTTGTTAAGTTTATTTAAACATTTCAAACGTATTTCATGATAGTATTTGACTTAACATTAAAGCGAAAATGTGTCAAATAGTATAAACAACTCAAATATAATCATGAAATACATACAAGACATCAAATAAATCTAACAAAATTGTATTAAAATGACTAAATTCACTTATTTTGATAGATGAATAACTAAATTGGTCCAAAATTTCTAAATGGACTAATTCCAAAATTCACTGAAAATTAAGAAACAAAAACATATTCAACCCTTAAGAGATGTAGTCGAACGTAAGAATAATATTAATGATGTTTTATACATTTCTTTTTATTTTTGTTATTTTAAGAATATAATTACGTGTTTAAGCAAAAAACTATTCTTTTCAATCAAACCAAAAAGGAATTTATTTTTATCTATGATAAATTTCTTTTCATTTATCTATTTTTTTTATTTTTACCAACATGATATAACATAATTGTAAAAAGAAACTAAAACTCTTATTTTAATAAGCATGTTTTGGAGGGGGTAATAACTTTACAGGATATACACTATAAATAAAATTGAATGCTTTAATAAAAAAAATTGATTAAAAACCATCGAAAATCATCGTACTATTACAGTATTTTATGAAAAAACTAGTTAATCAGAAGCATTAAAGTGTCGTTTTATATAACGTGATGGCATTTGTGTTTTAATAAAAAAAATGTGATTTAGACTATACAACCTGAAGTATTGCTTAACTTCTTTTACAAGACTCATAAATAATAAAAAAAACAATAAGACCACACATCAACCTAATAATTCTTATTCAAACTTCGTTATATTATATATATTCGAATGCTTTTAGATAAGAAAATTGAATTTAAATTTTATATTTACATGTGTATAAAACAAGTGCTAATAAGCCCTCACATGTTTGTCAGTACTTTTTTATAATCTAATTATTAACTTTAGGTTGGGGACATGTTAAGTTTGTAAAGTTTTAAATGTTAAACGTTTATCAAGTGTGGATTGTAAGTTATTACTAAATATAAGTTTATGCACTTAGTGCGTAAAAAAGAGATGAACTGAACTCGCCGTAAACTTTTAAACAATAAAAAGTTGCTTTTGCGAAAAATTCACCCTAATTTTGTATTCATTGTGGTTTCGACCAAACACCTTATTAGTGAATGCACGAAGTACTACTAGTTACTTATCAAGAAAAGAAAAGCAATACAGAATCACATGGACTAAATTTATAATAGGGTTAAATATGTTTATCGTACTTGTGAAAATTGAAATTAATTTTTCTTCAAAATTTTAGACTAATTCAATTCCTCATATTTATAAATATGTGGATTTAATCATTTTTGTTGGATCGAGCGCTTACCATTTGGCCACCAATTGTTTGATCCAACGTTTTAAGTTACCACTTGATCAAAAACTATAACTGTTGGTTAAGATGCAATTTTCTATTTAAGAGCATATGAATCCAAACGTCATGATTCGATTGTGACTCAGTTCACCCTGTCATTAGACAATTGATGTCACCATCAACAATTTTAACTAAATCTAAATTTGATTAAGTTTATTTGACGTTTCAAACGTGTTTCTCAACCAACATTGAAGCAAAAATGTGTTAATCGACATAAATAATTCAAATGTTATCATAAAACGTGTTTAAAACGTCGAATAAACTTAACAAAATTTGGTTAAAATGACTAAATCACTACATTTTTAAAGTTGGAAGACTAAATTGGACTATAATTTTAAAGAGGGACTAATTCCAATTTTCACTAAGAGTTAAAAAACTAAAAATATATTTAATCATTTATTATATATATATATATATATATACACACACGTGACAAATTTTTTTCTTGTTGAATTAATTTAATAAGATCGAGTTTGGTTTAAATTTCGTTATTTTAAATTTTCTTTTAGTTGGAATTTGAACCAAAGTAATGTTGAATTACAATAAAATAATGAATGAGGTTACATGATTAAGGAATCATATATTTATTACCTTTGGTCTAGATTTCATATATTTATTATAATAAATTATTATAATATAAATAAGTGTGAATGAATTCTTAAAGTGAAAAAAGTAGTATATTATTACTCTATCTAGTTGATATTAGTAGTTATGCATAATTTATGTGAATATTGATGAAATTGACAAAACGAAGGGTTTGTTATTTTTTTAGTCAAAAGGTGCACTTATAGAAAACCATCGTTTTCAATTTCAATGACACTATCATTGCCAAATGTAGAGTGCTATGTTAACTAACCATCACACTCTTATTTCAAATTACAAGTTTGCTAATTTTATTTTTAAAATCATATTAACAATAATTAACTTTTGTTAATTCCCTAAACCCATAAATTAGAGTTTACCCTATAAATATATAATACTCCAATCTTATAAGGTACCATATTTTTATTTACTTATTTTATGGTGTATTTGTTAATGTAGTGAGATTAAGTTATTTGTTTATAAATGTTTCACATTTACAAAATGGAAAGATTTTTTAGCTGCAAGTGAAATGGTTTATGAGCGCACTATAAATAAACGGGCCTTATTTAAAAAAAAAAAATACCTTAAAATATATTTCTATAAATATGTGAAAGTGTTACTTTATCCAAAAAAATATAGGATAAAAAAAATGACGAAAACTTAAAGTATTGAATTTCTGTACAAATATTAAATAAGAAGCTACCATGAATTAATCTTTTCTTGTATATTAAAATAGAATAACACGTTTCAATTAAAGAAAATGCGAATGGAAAAGTTTAAAAAGAATAAAATAATAACCTAATTTTTTAATCTTAAAATATTTAATAAGATGTCTAAAAAATAGACTCGTTCACTGTAATTTATTTTTGGGTGCATAAACAGGGCCAAGGCCCAACACAGGTTCTTCATCGGCGAAGTAAAAAATTGTGGGAATTGCTGCTTCGCTTACTTACGTTTTTGGTACTAAACAATTTAGAAATTTTGCATATAGTTTCTAATAAATTTTTTATAACTTTTTATTCCTGAAAATTTTATATTTTATATTGGTCTCTTCTACTATAATATTTATATTGATATGATAAGTTATTATATAATAGAAAACAAGAGTTATTATGATGAAAAACTAGAGATAAAAAAAGTTTAAAATATTTCAAAAAAATGTAAGAAAATAAATATGGTAATAGAAAGAAAAAAAACCCATTTCAACGATCAAAATATCTATAAATAATTCAAGGACTAAAAATAAAAATAAAATTATCAAAGACCACATACAAATTTCTTAAAATTTTCAAGAACTTTAAAACACATTTAAACTTTAAACCGATCAAAAATACATTTAAACTTGACAACAAAATTTCACTGTTAATGAACTAACTTATTTTTTGAGAAAAAAGGAAAAATAATATTCTTATTTTATGGGAAATTTAAAATATTATATTTAGAACAAAAATATAAGTGTAAAAAAAAATGTTGAACCAATTTACTCTTTCATTTAAATATATAACTTGGAGTGAGACTTTCATTTTAAATTCATCTTACATGTTTTTTGAAGGTCCAGATAATTCTTTTTCCTTTTTCTGCCTTAACCAAAAAGGGCAACCCTAGTGTAATGGGCCTAAGAGCTGGTCCAGGGGATAAAGTCAAACCCTAATCTGCCCTAACAGAATCACTCTCACTCATTCGCAGAACATAGCCGTCTTCCTCCACTGACCTAGGGGGGGAGGGGTCGTGGTGGTGCCTCAAAGCCAGGACATAATTCCACGTAGGCCACGTGGTGATGCCTCTTGTAAGGGTGTAATTCCGCGAAGGCCTCGCGGTGACGCCTCACTGGTAGGACATAATTCCACTGCCACGTGGTGGTGCCTCGATATGCGTATCCAGATAGTCAAGTCTTGGAGTCTCATATATTTTGATAGCTTTGGTCTGATGCTTGTTATCTATGCTTGGCCTTGAAATTACCTGTGAACTGTTGTAAAAATGGGGTTCCTTTACACTAGCTTACCCTTTGCTTGTATGTTGTGTGTGGTCTTTTCTATTGCGATGATCATCAATATTGTTGGTGTGAGCAGATGTGAGAACCCCTGGCAGTGGAAATGTTGAGAGGGATGCTGCAGCTTGAGCCCACTGTGGGGCCACAACTGGAAGATTTTATGTTATTTATGCTCTTATTGTGGAACAAGGCCTCGAGCTTTTATTTATTTATTTCAGTACATGTTTGGTTGGGCCATGTGGGACCCTTTTGTTGTAATCTGGGTATGTCCAATGTATGGTATACTTTCATACTTAATGAGGTTTTAATTATCGAGGTTATTCAGTTTTCGGGTCGTTACATTTTTTCCTTCTCTATTTTGAGTGACTATTGCTTGCTCTCATTAGAAAAGTTTTCTCTTTCTGCATAATCTTCACATGACACATGACTTTTTTTTTATTTTAATTTATTTTTTTATTAAAACTCTCATAAAAATATTAAATAGATTTTTTTTATCTTTATCTTTATCTAACAATATCCGTGTCAATTATGTATTTTTTTTAAAGTATATTAAATAATAATAAATTGATAGTTTCTTTATGTTATAAGCTTTGAATTTCTTCTTTATATAATATCATTGATATGTGGATGAAATTTCTTATTATCAAATACTCTGAAGTTAGTAACACAATATGATAGTCTAAAACAATTTCGCAACTTTAGTTAATATTTGAAGCATGGTTGAGCATCACATTCTTGGTGTTTACCATAGAAATTCCCAAGCAAAATACAAAAAAAAACTTAGACAGAGAAGAAATTTAAACCAATAAGAGAGTAAACTATTTTGTCCTGCGTTCAGTGTTCATGAGGAAAGATAAAATGTCATGCTTAGATGCCACATTTGCTTTTCTTTGTGAATTCTCAGACATCAATAGAAAACATTATTAACAAACCACCATTCGTGTAATTCTTCTATTCTATTTCATTTCTCTTCTCCAAAATACAAGAACAACATAGAAACGTAATGTCAAATTTATTTGATAATTAACACAATTATTCCCTCCAACTTATATAAGAGTAGTGAAGGACATTAAAAGAGAGGAACTTTAAAAAGACAAAATCAAAGAGCAAGATCAGCCAAGTCAAAAGTTTTACTAACAGCTTTGCACCAAGATTCAAATTTCTTTTTCCTTAGTTCCTCACTCATTAAGGGACGGAAAACTTTAGCATTCTTCATCTTTTCCTTGCAATTGAAAATGTGTTCTTCTTTCCAAACCCCAATAGCCAACCCTGCAGCATATGCTGCTCCAAGTGCTGTTGTCTCTATGTCAACAGGTCTAACCACTGACCTTCCCAACAAATCTGCCTGTAGAACAAACATCATTATTATTCACAAAAACACTATCACTTATGTACTAAACAACAACAAAGCATTCAACACCAACACTAAATCATATAATGTTATTGTTATTAGCACAAACCTGAATCTGCATCAAGAGGTTGTTAATAGTTGCACCACCATCCACTCTGAGCAACGATTCCTCTTTGGAATCTAGTGTTGAGTCTTTATGCATTGAATCCAAGACCTCTTTCACTTGGAAACACATGCTCTCAAGCACCGCTCGAGCAATGTGAGCTTTGTTCGTAAGCCTTGTCATTCCAACAATAACACCTCGAGCATCTTCACGCCACCATGGAGCAAACAATCCACTAAAAGCAGGAACAAAGTAAATCCCACCAGTGTTTTCAACCTCTGACGCCAGTTCCTCTATCTCCGAAGCACTCGAAATGAGGCCAAGACCGTCTCTAAGCCACTGCACTGCAGCTCCAGCAATGGCAACCGATCCTTCCAATGCATAATTGGTTGGTGCATTTGGGCCAAGCTTGAAGGCCAAAGTGGTTAGAAGACCGTGTGTTGATTTAACTATCCCTTCACCAGTGTTCAGCAATATAAAAGCACCTGTGCCATAAGTGCTCTTAGCCTCCCCCTTATGGCATGATTGTCCTAACATCGCAGCATGTTGATCCCCTAAACATCCAGCAATAGGGATACCAGCAATTGGCCATCCAGCACCAATCTCTCCTATAACTTCAGAATTACTAACAATTTTAGGCAGAATCTCAGCAGGAATTTTAAGAGTTTTTAGGATAGTTTCGTCCCACTGCAGGGTTTTCAGATTCATGAACATTGTCCGAGATGCGTTTGAAACATCAGTAACATGCAATCCACCCTTTACCCCACCAGTCAAATTCCATATCAACCAAGTATCTATAGTTCCAAACAACGCATCCTTTTTCTCTATAGCCTCCTTCACAGCACTCACATTCTCCATCAGCCACAGTAACTTCACTGCACTGAAGTATGTGCTAATAGGCAAGCCACACCTCTCCACAAAATGGTTTCTACCTCCAGATAACTCATTTTCCAGTCTCCTGTTTCAAAAATCAAATCAAATCTAGTCCATGAGACCGTGATTAATAACAAAACAACAGCACAAGAAAGATGAAAAACTACCCCCACCAAAGTATTAGTAAATGATTTGAGACTCTTGAGCAGTTCATACAAGTATACTATTATACACAAGCATTTCCTTCTGTTTCAATCCATGTTTGATCATATTTGAGATAAATTAAAGTGATTTTCAATTTTTTCATGCGACACACCAATGTTTGGTTCCCCTTTGAAAAATTGATTACAGTGCAAAATGAATTTCAAACAGTTCATATTCCAAACAGACGGATCCAGAATCACGTAAAATTATCAGGGAAAAAAAATTTAAAATTTAGAAGCGAATCGTGGTTTAATCCATAGAACAAGAAAATAGGACCTGCAAATGGAAGAAGTGCGAGCATCCATCCAAACGATGGCGTTGTAGAAAGGGAGACCGGTGGATTTGCTCCAAACGAGAGCGGTTTCTCTCTGATTGGTGAGACCGATGGCCTTGAGGCCCTTGTCGACGTTGAAGCCATCGGCGGTGGCCTTGTCGACGGCTTTGGCCACGCACACCTTCACGCTCTCCAGGATCTCCATCGGGTCATGCTCGACCCACCCGGGTTGCGGGTAGAACTGCGTGAACTCCACGTGGTGGATTCCGATGGCTCTACTCGATCCGTCGTAGATTATGAACCTGCTGCTGGTCGTACCTTGGTCGATGGCGCCAATGAACACATCCTCGGACGACATCGTTTTCGATGTTGTCGATGCTTATCAACTCAGAAGAAGAACAGAACACAACACAACACAAAAACCTTTGTCACTGCCAAACAAAAGAAAACAAATGAAATCAAATGCCTCTGCGTTTGTTTGGTTTGATTAATTTATGAGAGTTGACCCGAACGCCACGGGTTCCTCGGAAAGCTGGTCCTTGTTTTTAGAAAATTGGATCGTTGATTTCAGAGTTTATCCCAATCTGCTATTATCCTATTTGTTACACCAACCATTTTTCCGCATTAAAGGAAAAAATCGAGAAGATCCATGGATTCAAACAACATCAAGATATGGATTATGTTATGTTCAATCGGTTATAGCTAGAAAGGTAAGAAAAAATTAAATATATTTATATAATATTAATACTTTTTTAAAGACTAATTAGGATATGATTATGTACTTTAACACGATGTGTATCACATATAATATTAATATTTTACTTTATAATATTATTTTATTAAAATATATAAATATTAATAACGTAATTAATTGTAATGTTTATACTTGGTATACGAATTTTTTTAATTTTATTTTCTAAAAACTTTTTTGAGATTAAAATAATTATTTTATCAATTGATTCTTTAATTGACGGAAAAAATAAACTAAGACATCAAATTCATGATATAAAGAATTTTAATACCTATTGAGAATAAATATATGGAGATAAAATGTTGAATAATTTATACACTTAAAGTCAAATCAACACAATAATCTATTTCACAAAATACACAACTTTCAACCACACCTTCAATAATATTTCTTCCAAGCATATTTGAAATTATAAATAATTTTCATGAACTCAATAAAAATTAAAAAAAAAAAAAGTTTGAACTCTTAGGAAAAAAGTGAAAAATTATTTACATATTAATCCTAAATTCTTCTAAAAATGTCATGTTTTTAGTGATGGTTAATATGAGCTCCATATTATTACTTTTTAATTGGAGATATTTTGCTAAAGGATTAAATTGTTTAATTTTAGTCAAATACATTTACAATGATATAATTACATGGATCGAATTACAAATAATTTAACTTTATATATATAATGATCGTAATTTATACACGGTGAATGCATGCATATTTAACTCGTAATATGTAATAATAACACTATTTCGCGAATGCTTTTTTTCTTTTCAAAATTATTCTATTTAAAATGTATTTCTTAAAATAATATCAATGATTATTTTATAACGTTAATAAGGTTTAAAATCTAATTATTAATTTTTTTTAGATAAATTAAAAATTATTTTTAATTCTATAAATTTTAATTACAGAATTTAATGTTGAAACAAAACTATTTGTTCAAGCTAACATTACAACATAAATCATTAAAACTGAAATTTGTTAATTTATAGCCTTGCATGATAGAATTAAATAATTAAAACTTAAACTTTTTAGTTTATAATATTGAATTATAGAATTAACAAATTAACAAAATTACATCCAAAATAATTATAACTAACCATGTGGTGTGAGTTTAGAATAATAATAATGGATAGTTTGATGCTTTAGTGCATACTTACTTACTTCTCTTATCACTAAACAAAATTTTAAAAATAAAATAAAAAAATTAAATGTCAAATGAAAAGTACGTGTTTGAAATATAAATAAATTAATATTAGTTGTGGATTAGTCATAGTGTACTGCATTAGTTGACTCATAAATTTCAACAGTTGTTGTTGACTTTCTTACCTATCTTTAAAATAAAATCTAGACAAAACTTTTATTTCACAAATTAATATTAATTTAATAGATATGCATGAAAGTAAATACATAATTTAAAAAACAATAATAAAATGTTAATAATTAATCATTAAAAATGGAAAACATTAAGGTGAATGTCAATATTCAATAATTCCTTCACACATTAAATAAAAACAAATAAATGTGTATTTTAAACAAATAATTATATTTTAAAGTATATTTGGAAAATTATATATCTAATGTGCATGTGAATTGTTAAGGTATAGTAGTTGGGAATTAAATGGTGTGTGGGTGTTGGATACTTATTAGCTTTTGGAATTAGTTGGGAAACACATGAATTAGTGTGAGTTTAGTTGAACTTCTTTCACGTCTTTGAATTCATTTTCTTATATATATATATATCAACTACTTTTTTTTTTCCTCTTTCTCTTGTTTAAGGAAAGTTTTTTCTTGATAGATATCGGTTAAAAATAAATAATACGTATTTAATTTTATAAGAATTTATAGTTAATTGTGAAATTAAATAAATTTTATCATAAAAATATTAATGCAAATTTGTTTTATTTAGAAGAAAATATATTTATAAATATTGTATCACTATGTTTAATATTTTATTTGATACACACTAATAAAAAATTAAAAAATAATAAAATAATTATGTTTTAATATTATTAAAAATTAAAATATAATTAAACATACAAAAATATAAACTAATGGAAAAATCAACAAAAAATAATGCTAAACATTTAAAAAGTAAAAAAATGAAATATGAATTAAATGATAAAATAACTATATTTTAATGTTGTTAGAAAATTTAACAAGATATTTTATTTTTCATAAATTAAAGACATTACCTTTCAAACATTTCAAGTCTCCACATTTTAATTTTCATTAATAGACTCTTTAAGTAATAGAAAGATATTTTTTCTTGCTTTGTAACAGACGACCGTGATTATTTTTGTAAGAGATATATTATTTAAAAATTTTAAAGAGTATTTTTCTCTTTATAAAATTTTTTATATGAATTTATAATATAATTAATTAATAAGTTAATTATTCCAGTTTTTAATGATAAAATCAGTTATCATTAGTTATTCCTTAACCAAAGACTTTAAAGCATTGGTTAACATTTTTTTTATTAATGGAACAAAGGATTTTTGTAGAACAAATTAGTAAACTATATTTTAATAATAACGATGATGATTTTAAAAAACATATAAATTATAATTTGTTATTAGCTGCTTAACTTGCATTATAAAAGAAGTTAAGTTTAGGTACATAATTTGGAGGAAAATATAATGTTAACCTGATATATACATAAATAAATTAATAAAAACATAAAAGATTAAAAAATTGATAAAATGCTAATAAAAATTGAAAATGTTAAGCGACTTATTAATTTTAATTTAGTAAACAAATCAGAACAGTGATTTGATAATCTCTTAACATAATATAAAAATGTATGATATTTTAAAAATAATTATTTTATTTTAGCATATATTTAGGAATTCATTTAATTGTTATAAATGGAATCACAAACGTTAAATGTTAAAAAAGTCAGATAATAGTTTTTTATTTTTCAAAATAATGAAGTTTTTAAAAGTTGATATTTTAGTTGTTATAATATTTTGTATGAAAATACATAGATTAGATTTGGGAACAAATAATTCTTTTTTCTATTCTTGAGTTTTTATATCCAGTTACATCTAATAAGATTGTACTTAGAATTACTGCAAATTCGAACTCTATGCCGAGTTAAATATAATTAATAAAACCAAGTTATTAAAAATTCGAATTCTGCGTTGAAGTTATTTTTAAGAAGTAATATTAGAAGATTGAACTTCTATGTCCAATTATATTTAACAACCTTGAAATTTAATTACCACAAACTAAAGTATTTTTTTTGCTGGGTTGTCAGAAATTTAAGTTGTTTTTCAAGTAATTTCTAATGAGTTTAAAGTTCACTTATTAAAAGTTTGAGTTTGGTGTAATGATTTAAAAATATATATATATATATTGAAGTACTTTTGGATATTTAAACTTAGGAAGAAAAAAGGTTAAGCTCCCAAATAACATATTTTACTAGGAATATGAATTTATATTTAAAATATAATTCAAGTATTTTCTAAATATTTTGTTAGAAAATATAGAGAAAATAAACTAAAGGAATATATATATATATATATATATATATATATATATATATATATATATTATGTTTTTATTCACATAAATAACAAGAGTAGTTATGATTCTATAATGTTATTTGTAGAAATAATTTATTGTCAAAAGAAGATTATTTACTATACCTTATTTGTATTATGTAGATTGTTTTTCATGTCTACTTCATCTCCATAATCTATTGAAGACATTTCATTTACTAAATTAAATGCTAACATCTCACTGCTTTCTTCATTTATTAAAAGAATTATCTTTCATGCATAATGTAATTGGCAATATGGTTGAACAAAAAATATATTTTTCTTGATCGATTGAATTAATTTAAGATCTATTTTTTTAATTCAATTCATTTAAGATCCATTTAATTGAATATGAATTTCAAAATATAATCTACATTTTATATATTTGATGGACTGGATATCCATAATCTAAATCCAGATTTTAAAATATAAATAATCCAAAAAATTCAATCAAAATTTTCAATCTAAACTGTTAGTTGAGTTAGGCATAAGCTAGCCCAACTTTAGGCCTTATTCGATTAAGTTGGTGCGACCCAAATATGACCGTATTTAATCGAATTCAATCGAATCAGTTCTGATTGAAATTTGGTCCATTCAGGCTTGGACCAAATATGGTTGTAGGTCGAGTCGACCTCAACCCAAATTTGACCACCTTGGGCTGAGTTGGCCCCACACAAAATTTGGCCATGTTCGGTCGTGACCAAAATTTGGTCAAATTCAATTGAAACGACCCTAACAGAAATTTGGCAGAGTCGACCTTGACCCAAATTTGGTAATATTCAACCGAGTTGACACCAGACAAAATTTGACTGTTTTGGCCAAGCCAGTCGGCGCCGCAATTTGGGAATATTCAGCTAAGTTTGTCCCGTTCAAAATTTGGCCGAGTCAACTCCAGACAAAATTTGACAATACCAAAAAATCATAACTATAATATCTTAATAAGACGACAGTAAAGAAACTGAAGTTGTCTACCTTAAATTCCATGTTCTCAAGAAATAAAAAACTTTGTCATATTTGTTTTCTCTTCTTTCAAAATTAAACTATTAAATTTATATCATTATATTATTAAAAGTTCTTACTAGAATAAGTTATAAATTATACCATTCATCAAAAATATAGTTTAAACTTAACCTATTGAAGAAAGTATGAGTAATAGAAGAAGAAAGAACATAGATAAAAACATGGCTATTATTTCTTGCAAAGAACCAAACGGCTAACCTAGTACCTCAAGGTGAGTATTATTTAGAAGGTCCTTCTCAATCATCATCTACTATTCCCATTATCATTCCCAAAGGCAACTAAGGATATACTCAAATCTATGGATATACTCAAATCTATGGACCTGGACCTGGACCTGACTAAAGTGATATTTTTTCTTTGATAAAATGACTATTCTCATACTCTTTCTTGCAATGGCATTCATTCGTCATTGGCTTCTTCATCACTTGACATTACAAATGCAACAATCTAGAAAATGAACTCTACATAGAACAACCTCCTAAGTTTATTGCTTAACGAGAGTCTAGTTGGATTTGTAAGTTACACCACTTTTTTTATAGTCTCAAGCAATCTTTACAGACTTGATTTGAAATATTCAATTACATTTATCAATCTTTCATGCTAAAACACAACTAGACAAACCACAAAGTTTTGTATTGTCATACCTCCCATGAAAAATGTGTATACATAATAGTGTATGTTAAAATCTTTTAATTAAAGAAGTATTTATACAATCATTGATCTTAAAAATCTCAAATATTTTTTAGAAATAGAAGTAGCTCAATCATAAAAAGGATTGATAATTTCTCAAAAAAATTAATATTCTTAACATCTTAATAGAAACAAGTATGTTGATTGTAAATCAATAAATTGTCCCATGGATCCAAATCAAAAATTAAAGACAAAACGAGGAGAAACTATTTATGATCTAGAAAGATATAAAAGAATAATCGGAAAACTTAGATATCTCACTGTTACTTTTTGTTGAGTCAACTGATGCAAAAATAATTCCAATTAATTTCATTTTTGAAACTCAGGTGTATTTTATACTAGCAAATGTTAATGGTTGATTGATCAACACGCCTAAACTCTCATTCACCAATTCTAATTTATTTCTTTAATGTTATACACTCAGAAAAATAAAACTCAATCCGTTATCAACATTATTTTACCTCAATTCATATGTCTAACAAGGAGTAAACCTGTTGACATGCCCAAAAGAAAAGAGTCATGGTTCCATCAACATAGCTCTATAAAATTATCTAAACAAGTGCTCAAATAACGATAATCCGATTTCCCACAGCATACAGAATGGGAAAATAACTCCAAAAGCAGTCACAGGCAAACTTGTACATCTATGTGAAAGTATATACCACTTCGGAACAAAAAACTTTATTCCAAAGCCTAAAGGATCCCAGATCAAGCCATACAAAATCACCCATAATCTTTCCACAGGAAATGCTCAAAATACAACCTGACAGGAAGAGAAAGAGAGCACTCTACAACCATTTCCACCTATATCCCTTCGGATCAGAAACATTCTGTAATCCAGTGAAAAACAATATCACAAGGGCGGAATTAAGATGCATGATATTTATGACGATAGTCCATATGAAAGTTTAAACAAAAAACAGTATCAAAAGTTGTTAACAACAAGCACTTTGGGCCTAAACAAAATGAACAAAGGAAAGAATAATGCGCTTAACCCCATCCCATGACAATTATAAAACAAAATTATTTTGCATCCAAATGCACAAAGTAGGGACAAAAAGAAGCTAACCGCATACCTTCAGAGACACGGATGAAGTGATGAGTTGTCTCCAACTAATCCTCTGCCCAAAGCACCAACAAATATGAAGTTAATTTTCAATTTCACAAACAGCATAAATCAATTGCAAGTCAATGAAGAAAACCAAATATCAACAATCAAACATAGTGAAATCAAGTGCAGATGTGACTATTTAAAATAAGTGGAACATACAAATCATGATGATCTGTTAGAAGACTTCATAATAACCAAAGCATACTTAAAATGATTTTTTAATAGAAATAAATCAACAGAATCAACATTCAACCTTAAAATGATTTTTTAATAGAAATAAATCAACAGAATCAACATTCAACCCCAGAAGTACATTAAATATTCATATTAATAGAAACTACCTAGTTTTCATCCTGAGTTTATTTATTGCATATGCATTACGAACTCCCATTTACTCCAAATCCAGAACAAGAACATGTTTATCAAGCATGTAGTATGAATGGTAACTTAACAAGCATGTACACACAGCAGAAACAAAACAAAAATAGGGACAACAGAAGGCAGGACTCTTCTTATACCTTATTACCTCCTACACTTGCCACGAAATAGGAGTAATGCAATTCTAGTGTAAAATGCCTCCGTGGCAAACCCATAGATTTATGGAATACCTAGTCAATCAATTCACAATCAAAACCCATAGAGCCTAAAGAACTCATACTAGAAACATGGCCAAGAAGTCTTTACTTTAAATGCAACAACTCAAAAAAGTGTTGCACTAGCTACAACATTCAAGAGGAAGAAAAAGCAGTAACCCGAAAAGCCCATACGAGTGTTTGTTGATGTGAAAAGAGATTATGTTTGGGTCAAGTTGTTTCAAGTTTTCTTGCTTATAGTAAAGACTTCAATTCAAGGCCATGTCATCTCCTTAGGCTCTATATTTTAAAAAACTTGAGCTTGTGGTTGTGAACAGTCTAGTATGACACATTGTTTGGATGCGGAAATACCAACACTTTTGCTCTCTATGTGTATCCTTATACCAACATGACCTATGAGTGGTATTTGGCAACAGTTTTGCTCTCTATGTCTATCGTTAGGATGACATGACCTATGAATCAAGCAACACTTCCATGAATAAAGAAATGGGGCAGTTAAGATAAGAGATAAGGGATTAAACAATAGGGACTGGGAGAAGAAAAGAAACCAGATTACAAAACACAGCTCCATAAGACTATAGTGAATGCTTATGTCATTAGGCTCTTCAACTTTTTGCTACAAAAGCCAACATATCCCAAAATTTCAAACAAATTTCAACCCAACCACAGTAGTTAATTAATGTATTCAAAAGACAAAACGCAGTTTGAAGCCGTGAAGATAAACTCAACTAATGAAGAAGCTGAAAGCCCCTAACCTTTCTTGTGGGGCTCATCCACCTCCTTCACCGCCACAACCGCCTCAGCCGTCGCAGCAACATCATCAGGATAACGCACAACAACCACAGGACAAACACAGTGATGCACACAGTAATCACTCACACTCCCGAGCCTCCCATCGCTCCCGCGCCTCACAGCACCAAACCCGCGGCTCCCCATGATGACCGCGCTCAGCCCGAGCCTCTCCACCTCCAGACACAGTCTCTCCTTCATGTCGTGGTCCTTCACGATGTGGATCTTGTACGGAATCTGCACTTCCCTTAACGGTTTGGCGAGATCCGCGGCCTTCGACGCCGTGAACGCGTCGAAGTCGTCCTCGAGTTTGCGCTTGGTGCTGTGGTCGTTGTTGTTGACGGCGTTGACGGCCTCCTCGTCGGAATTCGGGTCGGTGTTTATGGAGAGGTCGATAGAGCCCCAGTCGGCGCCAAAGAGGACGTTGGTAGGGCTGACGTGGAGCAGGATCACGGCGTCACCGGGGCGGATGTAGTGCTGCACGGCCCAGCGCACCGCGTAGGCACTCTCGTCGGAGAGGTCCACGGCCACGCCGATTTTACGGCGCGCGCCAGCGGTGGGCGTGGGGGTGGCGGCCGCAGGGGAGGGGTGTCGGGGGGAAGAGGGATGGTGGATTTTGATTTGGGGCAGCTGCGGGTCGGAATCTAGTGCGGGAGGGTTCAGGTAAGGCTGCATTTTTTTCAAGGTTCTAAAGATTTTTGGTATGTTTAGCTCAGTTAGTGAGAGAAGGAGTGAAGAAAACAATTTGAAGCACCGTGTTTGTGTTTTTTGTGTAGGGAGATTTGAAGTGACGGAGTTTGTGTTATAAATATATAGAAGGGACTACGAGTTGGACTTCGGGTTATATCCAAGGCGTTTAATATACTTTTTATATTTTAAAATTTTAATTTTATTCTGAATTATAAAATAAAAAATATTTACAATTTAAAATATAGGCTTAAATACTTTTTTCGTCTTCATTTTCGTAATATTTATTGTGGATAATCATCATCTTGACAGAATTTTTAAAATGGTTCTCATTTTTACGGAATGTTTAAAATGTTTTTCATTTTTGCAATTTGTGTGTTTTATTTGGTATGTAATGCCGTTTAAATCAGTAACGGATAATTGCTGTTTGTATTACGTGTTGCATTGGGGTGTGTTACGTGTACAGTACAGGTCAAATATGGTAATTTAGAAACCATGCAGAACATCACAACAATCCAAGCACAAACAAACCCCAATACAGAATTACGAAAACCCTAACCCATGAGCAAACACAACTCAGAAAACCTTAAACTCACTTACTTGGTTGATGATGATTAACTGTCAAATTGAAATGGAAATGAAGAGCGCAACTGCAATCCAACAATGAAATAACAAATATTATCTGCTTCCTCTGCAAATTCGAGCTCAAGCAAGACGAAGATGAAGAAATCGCCTCCAACTATGAAGAGCGTGATTGCAATCCAATTCAAGCCCTATTTGCAAAATTTCCTTCAAAAACAAAACACGAATTGCAAGAATGAGGACTATTTTAAACATTCGGTAGAAATGAAGACCATTTTACATATTCTGTCAAAATGAGGACCATCAGCAACAAACACTACGAAAATGAGGACAAAAGAGATATTTAAGCCTAAAATATAAAATTAAATTATAAATTATATAATTTAAAATATATTTTTTATATAATTATACAATTTAGAATACCTAAAAAAAATACTTCAAACACCTTTTATTATTGCACCACCACCACTAATGCAGAAAAAAATAAAAACTCATTTAGGAAAGTTTTTTTCGAAAAATATTTCATATATTCTGGAAAACTTTTTCTATATTTATACCACATATGAATATTCCAAAAAAAACTGCAAAGACATTTTATGAGTTTTAGAAAGTTATTTTCAAAAAAATATTACGAAAAATCATTCCGAAACACATTTTATGTATTCTGAAGATTACATTCTAAAAATTTTATTTAGAAATTTTGGAAAACTTGTTAATTTGAGGGGGTGAACGAAGAAATTGAGAGGTGCAGGAAGTAAAATCCTAAAAGCGGTGGGCTGGCCCATGTATGCATGGAGAAAGCGGTTCAAACCCAATAGAGATCGGATGCGACGGTTCTGGCGGTTGTCCTCGTCTCAGCCTCGCGTGTTGTTTCTATGCTCTTTCATCTTTCTCTGAATCTCCTTGTCCAAACTTCCATAGCATTCAAAAAGAACAATTATCACGATTAGATTCATGCAATTAGCCGATTAACCAATCATTAGTTCTTATTGTTGTGGTGATTCCATTTTCGCTCCCTTTCGGCGCCAGAAAGCATGGCTTTGGGATCGGTGTCTCGACGGTTGGGGACTAAACTCTTCCCTGCGTTATCTTCCACTCCAAGGCTATTACATTCTCACGCCACCAGTTTTGGTTGGTTTACATTCTCTACTATCCTCCGCAATCAAATTTTAATTCTCAATTAAAAAGTGAAAAAAAAATGATGTTATGGCACATTTTCAGGGTTTAAACATGTAAACGAAGAAGATAAGGCTCGCATGGTTGGTGATGTCTTCACGAGCGTGGCTTCGAGCTACGATTTCATGAATGATTTAATGAGTGTTGGATTGCACAGATTGTGGAAGGATAGGTTTATATTACATTTTGATTTCTATAATTAATAATAATTTCAAGCATATCTCAATTGCTATTGGACTTATTTGTGATTATTTTCTGCTCAGGTTAGTTTCCAAGTTGAATCCGTTTCCTGGAATGAAGCATCTTGACGTGGCTGGTGGCACAGGTCTGTCGCGCTATCACTGTATTTTTAAACTGTTTTCTTGGCGTTGGCTTGAGAAGATTGCAATGAGAATTAAATTGACGTGAAAAAAAAAATGTTAAAGTTTTGGATTTGGTTCTGGAGCTTAATCTGTCAAGTGAATGAAATAAATGAAGGAATTCTGAATTGGTTAGTGGGAGAGGTTTTAGTTCACCAACTACTTGATCAAACATATTGTCTGTGTTCCAATTTTGCTGATTCATCTAGCTATTTTTTTTTTTGTGCTGTTGCATGTTCAAGTACTCAGAGCATAAGAAGAGATTGTTTTGATTTGTTTCTATAATACTTAATTATTTGTTACTGGGTACAAGTCATAAAGTAAATATATGTATGTGCTTCATATGATGGTATTTTAACTTTTTGAACAGTTAGTGTTTGCTTCATATGGTGGTATTTTAACTTTTTGAACAGTATTTATGTGCTCCATATGTGTTTAAGGCTGTTTTAAGGAATGTAGTTGTAAGATGTTTCTGTATTTATTTAACATAAACTTTGCTTCTTCTCAATAAAATTCTCAGGAGTTGAAGTGATATTGCTGTTCATGCGATTCTTAAAAGTTTTAAGGGTTTTTGTATCAAGCTTAAAGTTATTGATTTTACAGGGGATGTTGCTTTTAGAATCTTGGAGAGCATAAACAAAGTTAAACTGAGAGGACTTCAAGGTGTTTTTCAAGATACTTTAGAGGCAGAAACTCAGATTTATGTATGTGACATTAACCCTAAGATGTTAAATGTTGGCAGACAGCGTGCCTTGGAGAAGGGTAAATGAGTATGCCTTAAACTGTCAATGATTGGTTTAATGTATCTTCATTTGCTAGGAATGAATATTTTTGTGCTTATTATAATAGGTTTTGGAGAAGATGGTTCCCTTGTATGGGTGGAGGGAAATGCTGAAAGCTTAAGTTTCCAAAATGATTCAATGGATGGTTATACTATTGCATTTGGGATAAGAAATGTCACACACATAGAGAAAGTACTCAGTGAAGCTCATAGGTAGGTTTGCACTTTTTAAATAATTTGCTATAACTTGTATGCTCCGTGATGGCAATCAATTAAAACGTATGAGGAATCATCAATATACTTATTATTTCTTTTTTTCTTTAACAGGGTATTGAAACCAGGAGGAAGGTTCCTTTGCCTTGAACTTAGCCACGTTGCTATTCCTATATTTAAAGATTTGTAAGTATCATTTACAAGATTGATGAGTATTTGTGGGTTGACATATGATAAGGAAAAATGGGAATGACGATATACGTTTCTACTCACGTTTGAGAAAGAAAATATAACATGGAAAATTCGAATTTGGATATTATGCTGGGTTTTTCCTGTGCCGTTCTTCTGTGGTGTCTATTAAAAAGTTTTTAAGCACCAACATCAGTAGGCACAACAGAAGATAACATAATCTGAACCAGAAAATTCTGGAAACCCCTTTGAGATAGATATGAATAGATGATGGGATGAAGTGATAGTCCTCAAAATACAGGCATTCCCTGCCAACCAAATGTAACTATACTCCATAAACTGGCCACTATTATAGAATCACGGCCTCCTTTTGTACTCAAAGTCAACTTTCAGCTTGATGTTACTCATCTTCTTCTGCATGTAGGTATGATTATTATTCTTTCTCAGTTATTCCATACATGGGCGAACTGGTTGCTGGTGATCGAGAATCCTATCAGTACTTAGTTGAGAGTATCAGGCGTTTCCCCTCACAGGTTATCACACTTTCCACTATTGATAACTGTTTTTTACTGTTCATAATTCTACTCGTGTTTTCTTATTGTGTTAACGAATGTGTTGTAATTGATGAATTCCAGGAAAAATTTGCTTCTATGATAGCCGATGCTGGGTTCCAGAAAGTAGAGTATGAAAATCTAGTCGGAGGAGTGGTTGCTATCCATTCAGGGCTAAAAATCTGATATCCTTACGAACCTTGCTCTCTATTATTATATCCAATAATTCATGAATTCAGATTAAAGATCAAACGTGATGTTATCTATTAGAACTCGTAGAGAAGATTTGTACTGTTAGAATGTGTACTGTAATTTCCACCGGATGGCGCTTTCAATTCTTTTACTGTAAACATATTTAATTTTTTTCCAAAATAATAAATTGTTTCATACCGAAGTTGAATTCATCACTTCCATTGTTAGTAGTAGAATTCGATAACCTTTTTTATCTAAATTATTTTTTCAATTATGAATTCATGCTAAACTTTTCAATAAAATTAAATATGCGAAACTTTAATTAAAATCTCATTGACCAGTGGATTTTAAAAATTTCAATATGAAATCAATTACGCACTGAAGTGTTGTTTTAAGAGAATTCCGTCAATTATACACTTTTAAATTTGTTGGATTGATTCGTGCAATAGCGTAAAGGATGAATGGTTAAGTAGGATGGAAGTAGAAACAAACAAGTGATGCCATGATTGTTAATTAATAAATGGAGGCATAAATTAATTTAATGAATAAAAAATAAACGAAGATATAATAAAGCAATGGTTATGTTAAGTAGCGTGATGAACGAATTGAACGAGCATCATTGCGTGCACACAGTTCGCAAGGCAACCGAGTGGGTCCCACCTACTCTTCCAAATGGATAAAGTCATGAGAGTTCCACCTTCCTCTCAATCCCTTACCTACCATTTTCGCCACGTGTATTCCGATGTTTGCTTCGGACGGAGCCTCGGTTACGAGCCACGTCCCCACCCACCACTCTTTTCTTCTCGCACTCACTCCCAGGTTTTCAACTTTCACCTGCAACTTCTTCTCAGTTTCCCTTCGCTACAAACTCTCTCTGCTTTTTCGGTTCACTCTTTCCACAATCGTCTTTCGTTCTGTTGTTCTTTACCTCTCTGCAAATCTTCATTCAACAAAATCTGTAGATTCTGCTGTTCTCTGCAGTTCGATCATCGTTCGTAACTAGCTATTATGTTCCGTTTGTGTTCTCTGCAGTTCGATCATCGCTCGCAATTTGTTACTTAGCCGTTTGGGTTCTCTGCACTTCGATCATTGTAAGTTGCTACTATGCGGCCGGTTCTTTCATCGCTACTATTATTTATTTATGTACCTGTGTATGCTTAAGTTTATTTGTATATGTATTGTAATTTTAAACCCTCCTATTTTAGTGTATTTTATGAGAATTTCGTTGTTTCAGTTTTTTACAGTATTGTTACAGTACTATTGTGCCGTTCATATTAGTTTTTTTTAAGTACTATTTTTATTTGCAGTGTCCTTTTTTTAGTGTACAGTGAGGTCCTAGTGTAATCTACCCTTTTCCTGTTTGTGTGTGTGTGTTTAAGACAAATATGGCAAGTGGTTATTATTGTGCAATTGCTGATATTTCAAGCTGATTTGGCAGTTTTGGTCTTTGGATTTTAGAGGAGGTGGATGTTGTAGATAGAACTTGTTAATGGATTCAAGAGAAGTCAATTCCTGAATGCTCAAGTTGCTGAATCTTATTCAGCTATTACTGTGTCTGGCCTTTTTAATAGGATGAAGTGATGCGTTAGTTCCATATGTTAGCTGTTGGTTATTGAATGGATTCGTCTAGTGTTGTGCTGCAAGTTTTTTGACATATATTGGTGACGGGAATATATCCTGGATGGGGGGAGCTTGTTCTAGGAAGCGAGAGCAGGACAATGAAGATAGTATTATCAGAGGTCTATCACGAAGATATTCTAAATGTGGGAGTTTGAAATGGTGGACATCCTCTTTTTCTTATCCATCTATTGATTTTCAGTTACGGAAAGGAGAATGTCCACCATTGTTGGACCTGTGTATACAGAAAATAAATGAGGTATTGTTTTAACAAAAGATTTGTTACTTGTTCGGACCCTATATATGTTGATGATTAGATCTAATCACTGCAACCTTTATCTGACAGGACATTGATAAATATAACTCATTTTCTATGCTGCCACGGGATATAAGTCAGTTAATTTTTAATAATTTGGTTTACTCCAGACGTCTAACCAGTGTTTCCTTAGAAGCTTTTCGAGATTGTGCTCTACAGGTAAATAATTAAAGGTAATTATGAACCTGGTTGATTATGTGTTCTTGGTCTAACAATTATTTTTATCTCTTTTTTTTTTTGACAGGATCTTTACTTAGGAGAATATGATGGTGTTGATGATAATTGGATGGATGTAATCTCATCCCAGGGTTCATCTTTACTTTCTGTAGATCTTTCTGGGTCTGATGTCACTGATTTTGGGCTGACATACCTTAAAGATTGTGAAAGTATAATTTCTTTAAATCTAAATTATTGTGATCAAATTTCAGATCGTGGACTAGAGTGCATTAGTGGTAATCTTTCTTTTCCTGTTTGTTATAAAATCACGCTCAATGCATCTGCAGTTATTCATTTATTTCTCCTATTTGCTCTTGGGTGTTAGTCCTTTGGCATTTTATATATTATATTATTTTCTTCATCTTAAAAAATTTAAAAAATATTTTAATATTCTTTGGTAAACATTCTCTATACATTGATGTGGAAATGGGCTACGTATTGCCTTATTTTTAATGCTATGTGAAATATTTAAAGTTAGCCTAGGATACTCTGGCTGCCAGTTCATAATTTTTTTTTCCGGTGATAGTTAGGTCTTTTCAATGAAAAAATTTCAGTGAATGAATTCTTGGTAAATGATTTTCAATTTAAGAACTTTATCCTTCAAGGGATCAGTATAAGGAGTAAGTATAAACTCATTGTTAGTTTTGAATGTCATTAACCACTTTGGTTATTACTTAGAAACTTTTTTACCAGAATTCTCCGCGTAGTTATCTTTATTCTTTTGGCAAATTTGTTTCCTATTGATGCACCTATTTCTCATTTTCTTTTCTTTTAATATTGAAAAAATGAATACATGAATCTTGTGCCGATCACCTGCATGCTATTACATTTTAGGTGCTATTTTTACTATAATGTTAAATATTTTAATATATCATGTTCAAAGAATTTAATTCTGGAGAGAAAACGCAGATGATTATTTTACCTGCCTTGGAAATTCTCTTTCTTTTAAAGAATGAAAATGTTTTCAACAGCCACCCATATCAGTTAATCCAATTTGACACAATGAATTCTGAACAGGGAGGTTGAAGTGGTTTGCATGCATTTTTGTGTAATATATTGTTTCTGTTTACCTCTGCCATCTGTCTTAGCCTTTTTGCTACATAACGTATTCATAATTTTCATGTGTCTTACATATAATGTAGATATTCATGTGAAATTACTTACTTCTAGGAGCTTCGTCCATAAGATGCTTTTACTGAATGTTTACAACAACTGTGATAAAATATTCCAGGCCTGTCAAATTTGACAAGTTTGAGTTTTAGACGAAATGATTCAGTTTCTGCTAAGGGAATGAGTGCCTTTTCTGGTCTTGTTAACTTGGTCAAGTTGGATTTGGAGAGATGCCCCGGGATTCATGGAGGCCTCGTTCATCTTCGAGGTTTGTTCTTAGATGCAATTTTTGTGTGAAAGTAAAGCTTTACTAACCAGTTATTGTAAGACATTCAAAACTGTGTTCAAATTTGAACTTCCAACTTATTTAAGTCATAGGCTGCTACTATATCCTATGATGTAGTATTATTGTCTAATGTCTATCACAGTTGTTGGATCTTTCAACTTACAATTGACATTGTGTTGTCAATGAAGCAGAGACAATTAACTGAACATCCAAATAGAGTAATATTTTTTGTCCTACCTTGTGCCTCTATTCTTGACAAGTGCTATGGAAAGCTAAAATAAGGAATCAATAACTTACTACACTTTTTCATAATATTAGCTGTTTCATTTACAATTATGTATTAGTGAACAAGTGCACACTGTAAAAGGTTGAAGGAGTTCTATTACAGTAGCTGTGATTATGTAGCATGAACTCTTGGACAACAAAACAAACTTGATATCCATGTAATTTGTGTCAAATGATTTGGTCCGTATTTTCAGGTTTGACCAAGTTGGAATCTCTCAATTTAAAGTGGTGTAATTGCATAACAGATTATGATATGAAACCTCTTTCAGGTTTGTTGCAAAACATCTTGCTTTCTTTTGATTACAGTAACTTAATTTTTACCCAAGATTGATTGTCTAGACTTTCTTTTATGCAATTAGTATGTTTTCTACTACAGAGTAGTTTTTACACATATTCTGCAAAGTTTATTTACCTTGAGTTTAAGGGTTTTATATCACTTGAGAAGATTAAATAGCAAAAACTGTATTTGATAACAAAGAATTGTCAGCATGCATGTCTTTATTTTTATAGAAGTAAACATTGTCATCTTATTAGACATATTTTTCAGTAATCAACAATACAATTTATCTGATTCAATTTACCTCCAGAGCTTGCTAGCCTGAAAAGTCTAGAGATTTCATCCAGTAAAGTGACTGATTTTGGCGTCAGTTTCCTGAGAGGTATTGTTTTCCTCAAAATAGTTTTATATGTCTCTCTTTAGTCTTGCTACACATGTTCTATGTGAAGATGCAATGGTCAATTGATGTTTTGTGCCCACTTTTACTTTTGTATGTACCAAGATTTTATTCAATGAAGTTATTAATAGAACTTTATAGGACTTCATACTACTGTATGCAATTATGAACTGTTCGTGTTTTATAGAGTCGAACTTTTATTTTAAAGACCAAATTAGTTATTTTTCTTTTAATTTCAGATTAAAATACTTTGTGCTTCAATTTTAAAATGTAGACTCGTTTTGTCTAAGAATGCTGATTTAAAAATATGTTCATATAAAGTCCACCTCATGATGAAATATTTTGTCAATTATTTTTCCAAGGTTGATCTTTGTTAAGTTGTTTAATTAGAGAAATTGCACAGTTGGGTGTACATCCAAGTTACAATGCACTAGCGTCCCAGCTTACCTGTTGAAAGGAAATTTCATAATTTCATATTAACCTGTCTCATTTATTTTCAACATTTTTGGTTCATTACAGGGTTACAGAAGCTTGCCCTGTTAAATTTGGAAGGGTGCCTTGTAACAGCTGCATGCTTGGATTCTCTTGCAGGTATTCTTTCATAGATTTTTATGCCTATTGTATTAATCCGTCTTGTTAGAACCAGTTTGGTAGGGGTATAATCTCTTGGTTATTGGCTTAAGTATTTGTTGGAAATGTTATAGCCCTGCTCTTATATTTGAAGGGATGAATACTTTAAAGCTTAAAGCATTAGTTTGGATCCTTTTAGCATACTACTGCAAGAAGATTGTAATTTGAGAAGGGAAAGTCTACTAGCTGTGAAGCTTTAGAAACAAAATGCTTGGGTTGGGATGTGATTCCAAGTATTTAAACTGAGCTTTCTTAGACAACGTCACCATAAAATATATATGATTACTAATAACTTTGCTAACTTAAAAATTAAAGTATATGACATGCATGAATATTTTTAATATAAAACAAGTGAATTTATTTTATTTCAAGCACATTGGTCTTACAAACCAAAATATATTGTTATATACACAGGTGGATGTGCCGATACTATTTCAAAACATCACAAATGATCATATCACATTCTATTTACTTGCTCACGCATTAATATATGATATCTCATAGCACATACAAAGCACAATGGTAAATTGTTATTATTTAAATTTAATATACAATTCCAATTCACCATTAAAAACTTCATATAAACTTTTGTTACCACGTAGAATTATACAATCAAATTATGAATCAGTCTATCAATCACAATCCTAGCTTTACTCAAGGCTCCAAGAAATTTAAAGAATATCCAACTTGACTCATGACTCGATAACTTTAAGAAGATATATCTTAGTCAAGCCAATTACAACATTATTGGCTTCATTACTCAATATGCACACTACAGCTTAGTCACCCTAATTACCACCTAGGTAATCATCACTTTCATAAATCCAACTCAAATTTCATTTTAAAACTCAATTATCATTAAATAACTAATTATAAACATTAAAGGTAACATTAAAAGATACACTCATTTATTTAATCAAATTAAAACTATAAATATGAAGGTCATTTCAAAAACATAAGCAAATAATTAAAGGTTAGTTTTTTAGGAATCCGTTTAGCGAAATTAAAAGTGGCTAAGCGAAATTTGGCTAATACAGAGCAGTAACATATTTTTGCAGAACCAAATAATCGAGCGAAATTTCAGTCCACCAAGCAGTTTTTAGCTAATGCTTTGATTACCCGCCAAAGGAATTTGGTCCAAGCCTTAGTTAGTACCTTTTCAGAAGAAACCCAGTTATTTGTTTCTAATAATTTATAATGTTAGCACAGTATTTACATTTTTGTTTATTCAGTAGCTTTGAGGTTTTAATTTTACGAGTTTAATTGACTCCAACCAAAAAGGTTTGAGCTGACATTCCTATTATTTTGAACCACCTACTATTAGGGTTTTTATAATCAGTGGACTGTTTGTTGAATCTAAGTCTAAATTCATCATGTCTTTCTTGTCAATAAATAACCTATTGAACGTGAAATGTCCATTGATGATTGATTTGATGTTATGTTTTGTGCCAGAGCTTCCTGCACTATCAAACTTGAATCTTAATAGATGCAATATCTCTGACAATGGGTGCAAAAAATTTTCACGTAAGTTGTTAAGAATTGCATGGTTACCTCTTTCAGGCTGTAATTTTATATTTAATAATAAGCTTTTTGGGCTGTTTTTTTGACACCATAAATTTTGTTGGGGGCATTATGTTTGTAACATTATCCTTTTTTTTACAGGACTGGAAAATTTGAAAGTATTAAACTTGGGATTTAATGTCATAACAGATACATGTTTAATTCACTTGAAAGGTGATTTCGAATCTCTTGCTTGTTTTATTTTCCTATATTCATCATGGTCTATTGTGAAGATAGAAGCTATTTATAAACTTGTAAGTGGACACTAGTAGATCTGTCTAATGGAATTCTTACATGCCATATGGGCTGCTAGGTAGTTAAACCTATCCTTTTCCGGGAATGTGAAATGTGGAACCAGGAATTTAATGCTAAATATCCTAGAAAAAAAATATATTTTTGTCCCTAATTATGTGGCATTCCAAGTCCTCAGTGTCATCCATCCATCAAATTATATATTAGAAAAGTATACAATCTACCTCTATTCCGACTTCAAATCCTAACTCAAAGGAGAGGATTGCTTGAATCTTGTAAGGAGTTTGGTCATATTCCAAGCTTACTGAGGATATCTAAGCACACCCATCTCACATCCAGGATTGGACTGTTTGGACTTTGAAGTTTGCAAGACGGAACATTTGTGGGCAGCACAACTTCAAGACTGAACAAACTATAGTCTTATATTAGAAACGAACATATTGGTTTGATGGTGTGATACTGTTTTCTTTGAAATTTCCTGAAATCGGCAATAATTTTGGCGCCAATTTTGGAAGATGTAGTGTTACACTAATGTGTTGACTCTGTAAGACTACTTTTATAGCAATGATAACTGATTAATCTCTACTTCACATATTACCTTCATGAGTTACACTCTCAATAGTATAGTCTTACTTGTAGTTATTGTTCGTGATATAACTTGTAACTTATTATTTTGTACATGTTAAATTAATACATGAGCAGAATATTTATGTATTATTAAAGATATAAAGCAGTAATCCTAAGACAGTGGATATATTTGAAAGAAAATGGCTGTATCTAACGGTTTGATGTATGTTTTCAAGCAGGATTGACAAAGTTGGAGAGCTTGAACCTTGATTCATGTAAGATTGGTGATGAAGGGTTGGTCAATTTGGCTGGTAGATGCTTGAATTCTCACTTATTTTATTATATGCTATTTCTATTGTTTTCTTTCTCTTTTTTATGACTTCCTGGATGTTGTTGCTGCCTAAATGTTTTGGGTAAAGAAAGTGAAAAAATTAACTTAGCACATTATCTACTTGGCATAATTGGTTGCAATTAATTAGTTTAAGATTGTTCATGTTATTTATCATTTTAAACGCACATTTCTGCTTGAGTGAACATTTGACTCGTTTTCTTCTCAATGTTTTAAGGCCATAAGCGATTGAACTGCTTGGAATTGTCTGATACAGAAGTTGGAAGCAATGGACTACAGCATTTGTCAGGTTCGATATACCAGATCCTTACTATCATAATTTGTATGTTTTTTTGGTTGAGCTTTGCTTGTACTTCGAAAAAATTGTGGATATCAGTGTATAGTGGCCAACCTCAAAAATAAACAGTATAGCTTATTAGTAAGATGGCCTCTATTTTAAAGTTTTATATGTAGATCAAATAATTTATACTATGTACAAATATAAGTGCTTGCGATTTAAAAGAAAACACTCAACATTGATGACATATTCATATTTACCAATAAAAGGTCATGTCATGCATGGGTTTTAATAAAACGTCAGCTAATAACAAAAGACGTCAGGGAAACCAAGGCATGCTCATTTATCAAATTTTAAAAGGCAAGACATTCAGACATTTGATAAAAAGTGAGGCCAGGGTGGATGTTGCAGAGTTCTGACAGAGGAGGATGAGGGTTCAAAGTAGAGAACAATAATGGAAGGTGAGTATCACTAGTAATACTGCTAGAGATAGGTGGGTGTTGGTTGAAACTTTAGAGAACTACATATTAGGGGTTTTTTTAGTTCTAAAATAGGGGACAGAAATCTCAACTTTGCTCCTAACCCCTCTCCTCCCCTGAAAGAAACTGTAATTTTGTGGCCGAAAGAGGGTTTTCAGAAATGCCTCATTTAAGCAGCACTATGGCATGGCACAGCCACTGTATTGGCCATAATTAAAAAATGCACCACTTAAAAACTTCGTTGACTGTTCTGCTGACTTCACTTCTATAATATTGATAACTATGATGTGGTTATGTTCGTAATTTTGAGAGATATTTTATGCTACTGAATTATGTCTGATCGTTTTACCTATTGCATCTCATCCGATTTGGATATTTGGGACTGATGCTCTGATGCCCCATCTCTATAGTTTGTGTTTGAAGTTTCATTCTTTCTTTTGAAGTTAGTTTTATCCCTTTTTACATTTGAAAGTTGATGTTATCCTATATACTAATCTCGTGACATGGTTAACTGCTGATTAATGAATAAACCAATGAGGAAGAAATATGACATTCTTTGAGTTGTGATTCTTACTATGCGAGGTGCAGTAAATGCTTGAGATATGTAGAATTCTGTGACGATTTTTTTCATTGATTATTTTTTTATTCTATTTGTTGTAGGATTGTCTAATCTGCAGAAAATAAATCTTTCTTTTACCATGGTTAGTGACGGTGGTTTAAGCAAATTGTGTGGACTCTCATCTCTGAAGTCCCTTAATTTGGATGCTTACCAAATTTCTGACATCGGCCTGTCAAACCTTACAAGTACGTGTTTCTATATGTGAAATATTTTACACATGCATCCCATATGATAATGTAGCGATAGAGTGACTTGAGTTGGCACAAATTTTTCTATTCTTAGCTTAAGGTTTTATTTTCTAATCTTAAAGTTTAATTTTGCAGCATTCATAATTCTGAATTTGGCAATGCAGGTTTGACTGGCCTCACTGACCTGGATTTGTTTGGTGCACGAATAACAGATTTTGGTACAAACTATTTGAAAAGTATGCAATTCATCACTAAATATTTACTTCGGCACGCATGAATATTCGTGGATATGTTGATTATTACCTTTTTCCTTCAATATGGTTCTCTTTTTATTTTATTTTTTCTGGCTTTTTGTGTTTCTTATTTTTACATGACAAATAAAAGATGTCTTGTCTTTTCTTTACAGTCAAATTACATGAGCTATATTTTATCTGAAATGTGATTGGATAATGCTTGTCTCTTAATTCGCAATGTTTAGCTCACATACATTATTTTTGTTTAAGTTTAATCTGATCACTAAATGTCAATTTGATGCATGTAATATGCAGTTGCTGGAAAGATTTTTGTTAGTCTCGTGTGAAAAGTATATGCACGGACTGACTAGTTTTTACTGTAAATTGTTTCTTGTCAAATAAGATTCAAATTCAATATTAATTCCCCTATGATTAGTGGTATTTACATGGAATAGAAGGAATGTTAATGTTCTTTGATTGAGCCCATATCAGTTACAAGTTGAATTCGTTGGTTTGCCAACTTTCTTTGTGGTGAAACAGAGTTTAAGAACCTGAGGTCTTTGGAAATATGTGGTGGAGCTTTGACGGATGCTGGTGTGAAAAATATCAAAGAGCTTTCTTCTCTGGTCTGCTTAAATTTATCACAAAACAGCAATCTTACAGACAAAACTCTTGAGTTAATTTCAGGTACTTCCGCATTCCTTTGTTTTATCTGACAAGTATGTTGTATAATTCTGCTTTCGTTTTTTATTCCTTCTTGACCAACTTGAAAACCTAAATAATCACAAAAAATGTGAACAAGTGTTGTGATTTTAGTAAACAGTTTCATAACAAGTTGTCGGGCTTGGGTTATATATTAAACGGGATCATATGCCCTTCTTTTTGAAGGGCGTCTGCTCGTGAAAGTCCTAAATGCTTCAATTCGTTGGCTATTCAAGGGACTCTAGTTGGGAAATTTAAGTCCTAAATGAATTCTGAAGTTTGTATGTAATAAATATTTTCGTTGTGCTGTAAAGTTGAGTTAAATTAGGTTTCCAAGGCAATAACCCAATTTGGTATTAGTAAAAGGCATCTAAATATGTCAGCTTTGCTCTATTATTGTCTTTATTTTCGATGAATCTTTGTCTAGAAATCAAGTATGCATACCTTCATCGTGATATGCAAGTGCAGTAGAATATCCCGGTATACAAGTTATACTCAAGTGGTGATTGGATATAATCAGACCTTGGTCTTACTTTCCTGGTCCTTTGGACACTATCTGTGTTAGTCTAGTTATTCTGTATGTGTAGGTTGTGTCATTCATTCACAAAGAAGATTATTGTATCCTCTTCTTTTGTTTATAGTCAATATTGTGTTGGGAAATTATTCTTGGGAAAGGTCACCTAACTTTAGTTAATTTTCATTGAATGACCAACTTCAATTTTCCAACAAAAAAAATATAATGAAACCAATTAAAAATTGAGCAAAATTAACTAAAGTTACCGTGACTTTTCTTGAGAAAAAGTCACCGAATCCGTTCCCAAATCTTCCCTGCTTTAAATTGGTATTATCTTAATGAAAAATGGTTTGCATTTATTCCTTTGGCCAGAGTCGTGAAAGTTAGGTGATCGTAGTTAGCTATACATGTCTGTGATGATCACACGTTTATGATCATTATTTCAGGGCTCACTGGGTTGGTTTCTTTGAATGTTTCAAATTCTCGTATCACCAATGCTGGTCTGCAGCATTTGAAAGCACTCAAAAACTTGAGATCTCTGACATTGGAGTCCTGCAAGGTGACAGCAAATGACATGAAGAAACTGAAATCAATATACCTCCCGAATCTGGTAAGCTTTCGCCCAGGTTAGTTAATGCGCTATTCTGATCTGTGTATATACGTATATTATATCATAAATACATGTCGGTCGTACTCTGATGTATCTCAGAGAAGAATGGAAAAACGACCTCAAATTGTACATAGCTATAATAATGGCTTTGTGGAAGCTGTAACTCCACGTGTGCTGCCAAGCTTGCTTTTGTTGTTTGGTTGTTTTGTAAATGTTCATAATGGAAAAGAATTATGCAAGGACGTGTTTGCTACTGCATATTCAAGGTGGTGATAAATTCACTTTTCTTGTTTGTCACGTTTGAAATATAAAATCAACTGTTTTGTACAAGCGAGTTCTTGAAGTTATAAAGATGTGTGTGTATTATTATTTAAACGATTTCAATGTGTTAATTACTCAGAAGTGAGTAAATTTTAGTTTTAGTGGTTAAAAGTAAATATAAAAGTAACATTTGTTTCTCTAACAGCAGGTGAAAGTATTCTAATTTTTTAGACGATATTGATGCTGATAATGCATACGTTATATCATATCGATTTATGATTTTCAAGGAGAATTTTAAAATAAGTTTAATTGTTTCTTTTCTGGTTTTTATGATGTTTTAAAACATTTATTATTGTGTTGAAGGTTTTAAATTGTCATATTGAAAGAAGTTAATAGTATCGTAGGTATGATTGATAGTAGCGGTGCGGTAGGTGGCGAGATACTTTATTATTTAAACTTAATTTGTTGATGGGAGTGATATGTAACATAAATAAATTATATATGTCTATGTTTGTATGTTTGTAATTTGTCACTTTCAATGAAATTGAATTTTGAAAACTTAGGTGGTACAAAAATAACTATCAAATCTAAATGTTATTATGTATAGTATATATTATGATGCTAAAATAAGATTGGGAGGAATAAACAATAAAAATAAATACTAGAATCATAATTTGTTTGCCAATGTTTTTAATTTTAGACAGTGAAAACAGAAAATATTGTAAAATTTGAGACAATTTTGTATGTATTGAAATTTTAATTTTCTTAAAAAATGAAATTTTTGAATTTTAATTATTTTTTGTAAAAGAAAGTGACATTATTTTATTTTATAAATTAAATATTAAGTTAAAAATAAAATTAATCATATATAATCACTAAAGAAATCACAATTAGTTTATACTCATACCTTTGTCGTGTTATACATTTATACTGGTTGTATCCAGCGACCTCTAATAATGAAAAAGGTATTTATTAGTCATTACATCTAATCCTAATTAATTAAACTAAAACGCACAAGTTGTGTTTTCTTTTGAAAGTTACGACTAGTTTTAAATCCAATGTAAGGGTTAATATTTACTTGTGTGATTATGTTAAAAGAGAAATTAGGGATTAAGAAAAGAAATAATAAATATTTTTAAATTTTTAATTAAGTTTTAAACAGATATGAGTAAAAGGATAAATTAATTCTCTATAAATATGTCACAGCGAAAAGCTGGAACATAAATTTACTACTACATTTTAATAATATATACAATTAAATTACAAAATAAACATTACATGTTAAGATAAAATAGAGCAGTAAAGTAGTTGTAGTTTCTTATTCTTATGAAATGTTGTAAATATTGATTGCCAGAACTGCACCCACGCATTTAATTAAATTGAAAAACAAAATGAACAAAATTGGTCAGAAAGTTTTAAGGAATAATTTTTATTGTTATTCGTATTGTTTTCCTTCAAAATAGAAAAAATTAATATTAATTTTTTTGAAAAAAAAAATTACTATTTTGAAAGAGTAATGTTAAATTTAAATATTGTAGTATATGTAATTTTTAAGTGTATTGTGAATGTTAATAACTTACTTTTGCTTTTTATTATTATTATGATATTTTTTTTAATGTTATTATTATATTTAGTTATTTGTATATTTTATTAATATGGGTTCAATCACCTATTTGACTTGAATCGGTGTCTTTATCAATTCAATAACCGGTCTGATTTGTAAAAACATATTAAAACACGAGTTATTGGACTATCTTATTATTTTTCAACTTCAATTCTAAAATAATTTAATATGAATAGTTATCATAATACGAAATTGTAATTTAACTATTAAATCAATAAAAAAAGTATATAAATTACTCAAATGTAATTTGATTTATATATATAATGTTGAAAATAGCTGCAATATAAGAAATTGAATAAAAAATATTTTATGATAAATTATTGGATAGAGTGTTATTGAATATATCTAACTTGTTGCTATTGAGGGAGAATGGTCCCTTCGGTCACACAAATTACATCTTCTAGAATATTTTATGTTTCAAAAAAATTAGTTGAACAATTATATCAAATAATCAACATGCATAAATGTTTTTGGATAATGAAAGACGAACACTCAAATTTTTATCCAACTCCTATCTTACACCTATAAAATAATATTTTTACTTTAAAATATAAAATAATTTAAAAACAAATCACCAAGAAGAATATAAATAACATTTTTTTAGTAGGTATCAAATAGGGGCAGAAAAACATAAGAGATGTTCATGATGAAACTTTTTCCTTTACAGTATCACTCAATCATAAATGATCACATGATAAATTTGTCGATTTTTTTTTTCTTTTTGTAATAATTACTTTAAAAAATACATCACCAGTAATATTTTATTAACAATGTACCAAAAAAAAATTATACTAACAATACGAAATCATTAAAGTCAATAATTCATAATATAATTGCATCAAAAGAAACAATAATGTGAATTTTTAAGCAGGTGTAATATTGAGTATTTACTAGAAAATTGCAACTTGTGTTGTGCTCTTATTTTGTTTTTGAGAAATAATTTTTTGACTACTAAATTTTGACAATTTTCTTATAACTTTAGGTGGTATCTTTTAAGTGATTTTTTATTTTTTTCATTTTTTCATTCTTAATAATTTAAAATCACTTAAAAGATGTCACTTCATGTTATAAAAGAAAGTTATCAAAATTTAGTAATCAAGATATCATTGTCGTTTGTTTTTTTGTTGACAGAAAGTGAAATTGATCTGAAGGAAGAAAGGGGGGCCTGGGATTGTTGATGCCAAACAAGTGACAGCAGTGACTATGAATGGGGTATCAAAATAAATCACATATTCATACCCTACCATGGGTAGGTACAGTGGGTCCCAACTCAAATCATGCATTTATGGACTCAACAAATTGCACCATATAATCTAATCACAACACTCGTGGACTCAAGAGAACCTATCTATCCCCAAATTTAATGCTCAAACATTAAAATTGGACATTTTTTTTAATATTTAAAACGTGCCAAGAGGCAACACTTCAGGAGTGTTCTGCAGTGTTTAAAATGAGGGAAAACAGCAGCAATCTCTTTCAGCTTTTCTGAGAAACTAAATTTGACACAAAACTATTTCTGAAGTTAAAATGGTTGTTTCAAACTTTTATGTATTCATGCACAAAAAGGCTTTCATTGAATTAAAAAGGTCACTTTCTTTTTCGAAAGAATTATAACATAAATAACAAGACAACTTTATTACTTACTGCTTCATATACAAACCTTCAGAAATAACAGTAAGAAAAAAAAACCAAACAGCTTTTACAGCTACTAAAGCAAATAACTGGTGCCTGAATCCTGAGCAAAAAGATGGTATAAACCTAAAGATTTAGTGCTTTAGACCTCTTTCTTGGGTACACCACAAGGTGCACATTAAAAAATCATACAGAAAATTTGGGAACGATGAAATATGAAGGATTAGCACAGTGATTTACATGCAAGATTGGAACGGGGCTGACAGAAGGCAACAAGTTAGGATCAATCAATCTAATTAAATAGCCAGAAGCAGTTTGAAAGTGCTGAAAAGAACTTGTACATGATCTGTAGCATTAAACTTAAAAAGAATTTTTCACATCTATCGGCAAATTACAATGTGGTTTTGGCCTTCAACCAAAGGAGTTGCTCCAGGGCTCTGGCATGATGTGATTTTTGTGCACAGCACGGTCGATGGATTTAACTTAGTTGGATGAACTAAAGTGAAGAGTGCCCTGCATTAAGTTAAGTACAAATTTAGTTCTTAAAATTGGCCAGCAAGCCAAGTATGTAAAAGAAACTTGTCTTCGGCTGTGACACGGATCATCTTTGAGGTTGATCTGAAGAAGGTCCAACAGAAGTAGCTGCAACATTGCTTGCTGACCCATTCTCAATCGGAGGAGGCACACCCCACTTCCCTTCAGACTCGAGGGGTTCAAAAACATGAACTCCACCATCCGACAGTCCTACAGCAAACTGATTTGGCTCTTGTGGGTGAGCCGCAATTACAAGTGGTTGTACGCTGGAACTGCTTCACCAAGACAATGTTAGTATTCAACGAAGACTTGTGTCAAAGATTCATTACAAGCACATTCTGAACTAGGAATAATCTAGGGTAACGCAAAAAAGAAATTAATAACAATGCAAATCATATTCAATTTCAGGTTGACTCTCATTTTGGAAGAAGGGTAAGAAAATTAAAGCATTTTAAATCTATTTCTTTTAAGTCATAGAACATTCTTCCCCATGCCAGCTGATACAACTAGTTAATAGAATGATTACCTGACACTTGCTGGAAGATATGCAGAAGGATTGATACGACAACGTAATCTGAGATTTGAAGCACTAAATACACAGATTGTTGCGTCTAAAAAGCTAGCATATATAAGCTGGCTATCACACGAGAATGTTGCATGCGATATTGGAGCAGATGAATCTCGCGGGCACCACTACAATTGAAGCTATTGGCATTAGACAAAATGATCGTAAAAATTATTCACATGATACATTGAACTAGACTAACCTGCTTTAGGCCTTCTAGTTTTGTTGCTTCATAAATGGCAAGTTGAGTTTCATGTACAACCAGGAACTGTATTTGATCTTGATGAAACTGTACACGGGTATCTGATTGTGCCGGTGGTGTCCTCCCAGGAGGAAGCTGCAAGAATCTAGACTTCTGCTTTTCCCATCCATCCGTGTTCCAGACACAAATCTGCATAATAAACAGGGTACAAAATTAACTGCCCATATCATCACAGTAGGAGTTGCATTGCCACAGAAACCAGTTAAAGATCCGAATCCACAAGTTCTTTTATGCAATTGAACCATAGAAAAGCCAAATTCTGAAGACAGATTATAATAAGCAATTATTACCTGAGCATCTGCTCCAGATGAAACTAATACATTCAATACATGAGAGAAAGCAAGACCAGTAATTCTTTTAGTATGGCCTTTGAGTTTACTTTTAACCTGCAAAAGAACTGTGCATTAACAACAAAAGATCTCAAATCATGAGTACAAACTGCTCACATACAGACAGCTCTGTTACCTCGTCAACACGGACATTGTATATTTGAATAGAGGAGTCATCCATGCCTATGGCAATAATATTGTTATCCTGAGGATGGAAAGCAAGAAAGGTTGCCGCAGGTGGTGGAGGCATGAACGTTGTCATAGTCTGCACTTAGCCAAGAAGATTGAAATTGGTTCATTGGCATGTTCCAAAACGTGGTCTTGAATAATGATTACACTCATAGTTTACCTTAAAGGTCATCATATTGAACAGAGATATCTTCCCTCCTGATGCAGACATTACGTATGAGTCATTTTTGGACAATGCAAAGCAGGGTACAGCATCCTCAGGATTGCTATCAGCAATGTCATTGGTCATCAGGATGCCACTAGAAGGTTGCCACAACTGAGGTTGCAAGGTAGCAGTGGCCTACAGGATGAGTTATCAACATCAAAAGGGAGTACAATTCCCAATATCAATTTCTGAATAGAGAATACTTGTCTGACATAAGAAAATTCACATGTTCTCACACCTTGCCAGATGAATTGCGCTCGTTTCGCTGCCATTTCCACAGCAGGTGAATGGCATTTGATGCTAATGCAAGAATAGCATTACCCGAATTTGTATATATCAACCTTGATATCTGTCAAAAAATCACAATTTCCTTCATGGAGATTTGGCCAGAGAAACATCACAAGAATGAAGGTCACAATTGTGCAATCACTTTTTTTAAAATATACCTTATTCAGAGCCATATTTAGGGAAAATATTTTTGTATAAATACTTAAGGATTATTTCACCAACCGTCAACGTTTATGCATCAAGACACAAAAACAGGTTCTATGTAAGATGGTAATACAAACTGAAATCATGAGTTTGGCAATTACAAAATTTACATGAATAGGAGAACATTTCCTGCAAAACTACATGGAAGCAAGAAATCCACAATTCTTTTTTGTTGCATAACCCAAGTCCGTAAGATACTAGCATTACCAGATAATACGAAAAGGCACTTTTAAACTAAGCAACCAAGGGTGTATCCAACATCTACTGATAAAGATTATGTTCACTGAAGATTAAATTAAGGGTGGATGAACACAATTTTAAAAGGGGTTTTCCCTTAGAATTGTGGACTAAAATGGTTTGAGATAACACTACATCTAACCATGAAAACGTCTCTAAGGCTGCAATAAGTTTGTTACTAAATTTCTATGGATATACAATAAAATTGAAGTAACATACCTTAGTAACTCTAACATTCTCTGGTAGCTTCAAGGATCTACATTGAGATTGTTCATTGATTTCAGTGAGCTTCCATACCTTTGACTTGTCATTGGATTCTTCACTTATTCTGGGTTTAACATCACCCATGTTTCTCGTATCCCCATTCTGACGAGATGAAATTGACAGTTAACAAATAATAGTTTTCATAAATCATAACAAGTATGATATTTCCTATTTCCCAATAACTGATGAATAATATGCACTATTTATTAAGTGCAGGTTGAACAATAAAATAAACATTAAAAAGAACAGTACAACTATCAAGCAAATAAATTACAAGTCCCACTGATATACAAAGACAAGATCACAAACCATTCCAGTAATAGCTACTACAGATGAAGCCCTCTCTGCCAGTGCAGCACTGGTTGCAGCAGCTGCGGCAGCAGCAGCAGAAATTGGATTAATTGTAGGCTGCCACAAACATTGTGTTAGATTAGGTTTTATTAAAAATAAAGAAATGGGCAATGTATAACATCTATAAATCTACCTTTGTCAAGGCTTCTGATGCTCTTGAAGCATCATACAAAGAATTCTCTAGTGTGCGCAACAAACGTATGCCATCCCCATTGGCCAAAATTTTGATTCCATTCTCATTTGCAGAGACAGCTAAAAGTGTTCCATCCTTGTTGAAACGAATACGCGGGCTTGCCTATAGTGTAGATCAGGCAACAATTAGCAAACAACTATAATTTCTAGAGGCTAGCTCTCTAACTTTCAATAAGATAATTAACTTACAGGGAGACCTCCATCAGCATCAACAGTTGTCAAAAGCTGAACATTATCCATATCCCAGAATTTGATGGAGAAATCATCACCAGCAGCCAAAAATCGATTTTTGGTAGTATCAAATTGCACAACACCCAAAGATCGCTTACGAAATCCTTGATAAGTCCTTTTCACAGCTCCTTCACTCTCATTCCACTCAACAATAGAGGACTCTCCATCTTTGCTAGTCCCACATGAAAAGAGCCTGCATACATTCATAGCCAATTTTGAACATTGGGTGATGAAAAGGAAATATAATACAACTAAGCAACAAGATTCAGCACAAAAGGATCCATTGTTGAGAGTACATACCTTGTACCATCAGCACTATAAGCCATGGTAGTGCACCAACGACCAGGAGCTTCATAATCAACACGAGATCCTAAATTGTCATACAGCCATGCTTTTATTTTTCCATCTAATGCTGTTGAAAAGATGAACTACAACACCAAAAAGCAATGAGCGTCAGCAAGAAAACCAACCCAACTAACAATCCCTGAATGTTTGGAAGTCAGTTTGAACCTGAATGTTTTCTTTATAATGCGGGCAAACAGAATAAACAGGAGCCTCATGACCTTCAAATGTATACTGCTTTGCACCTGAAGCAGCATCCCATACCTTCAATTACAAAATTTAGTTAGTAACACATTCAGCTTCTCCACTTGAAACCAAGCACACGTTCTGACAAACTTACCCTAATGGTCTTATCATCACCACAAGTTATCACGCATAGTTGCTTATTTGGGTGGGAGAATGCTAGATCGTTCACTCCACCAACATGAGCATCAATCTAGAAAACAGGATCATTAAGTAAGCAAATACAAAAGATGCACATATGCAAATGCATTATGCATTTATGCATGCAAGTGTATACCTCCAAGTGTTGTCGTATTTCATCCCCACCTTGGTAAGCGTATATCTGAACAATGTGCCTTGAGTAAGCAACTCCTGTTCATTGAACAAGCACAGACATTTCGGATTGGTTCAGGTGGCATCTCAAGACAAATATAATATGATTATCAGTATACAAGCATTAAAGAATTAAACATTCTTAACTTACCAAATAAAGCACCATCAGGACTCCAAATCACACGGTTGACAGAAACACCCGGATCTTTAACAAGAGCAGCCTGAATTTATCATAATTAGTTTTTCTTCAGAGATGACAAAATTACAAGTCTTATGGTTCAACTCAGATTCCTATCAAGAACATTCATGCGTAAAGGTAAAGGGACAACCTGAAATGGCATTGAACATGCACTAAGATCCCAAACTTTGAAATTCCTTGAAACCAATCGCTCCCTAGAACCCACCTCCCACAAAGCAATGTCCCCCACATTTGTACCAACTGAAAAATGACATCAAATAAAAGTTAAGTGGAAACTTGGTAGCAAATACATGCAACTTCAAAAACAATACTAAAAGGCCTTAGAAGAGCAGCAGACCAAGAAGTAAAGATTGTTGAACTGGATGAAAGTCCATGCTCATAGGAGCTGACCCCTGATTAAGAGTTCGCACAACAGCCTTGGGTATGTCATCAGGTGTGTTAAAAGCTTGACTATGTTGACCATGACCTGGGAATGTTGCTGATAACACATTGACAGGTAGATTCACCTGCATAAAGTGATGAATAGCAGAAAACATGAGATTAAAACTTGATTTTTCAACCAATGAATTGCTAATTATTTTCATAAGCATAGTCATATTACCTCATCCGAAATTCCAATCGGCCTTGTTCTCTTAGCAACATGCTCTGAGTCTCCAGATGGATAGTCAACAGAAGGATTAGTTGGGGGAGTCCTAGGATGCTTCAAAGCAGCTTAACAAGGCAATGAAACATGTTATAAGTCAAAGATAAATTAGATACGATCGCATTATGACAACACCTCAAGAGTTGGTGAAGAATACCAGGGATCGACGGAGCACCAAGACCTATAGCTCCACCTCCAGAAACCGCAGCATGTGCTACAGTTGTTGGATTCGACATCCAACCAGCCAGGGGTGTTGGCACTGGTGCTGGAGTAGGTTGAAAAGGCTGTAAAAAGAAGCACAGAAAGGTCCAGCACCAAAATAAGAATTGAAACATAACAGACATGAATGATGTTCTCATGCTACCAAAAGAAGGTATAAAATTAGTTCAGGAGCCCACCCCATGTGCACCAAGTGGAGGAAATCCTCCAGCCTTTGGTAAGGAGCCTAGTAGCGGATTATTAGCAGGTGAAGGAGCTCGTGCACCATTTGGTTGTCCACATGAATGATCCACGAAAAGTGTTTTTATATCAGGATTTGGCCTTGGATTCTTGCAAAGTTGATGTTGCCAATTTAGGCTGTAATTAAAAGAAAAAGAAAAGCAATTCTTTGTTAGTAGAAGATATTTTAATCAAATAGTCAGAAGTGTATCTTTAGTACAAAACCTAGCACAGCAATGCACGATCTATAATTTAATAGAAAGGAGGCACAGAAGCAGATAATGCAGTCAAATATTGCATCGCCTTGCACTAGATACAGATTGATGGAACTAATTTTGATGAAAATAATTGTCACATACAAATGGAAATTGCAAAAGATTGAATATCAGTAACATCAAGCTTTTATAAACCAATAAGCACATAAATCTAAATACGACAGATGATCTCCATCAATTGTAAATTAAGAACGCTACCTAATGATTGCATTGGGTACAAGAAAGTTACTTCACATTCAAAGCACAAATATGTGTTCCATACTAAGAAATCTATGCTTGGACATAAAAAAAATTACCTTTGATTGATTAGAGTCCGTAACCTTGAGTTTTTAAGGTTGGGAAATTGCAATTTGTCACGAAATAAGGGATTTGCTTCAATGAGCTTTTTAAGCTCAACCAACATTATTGCTCGTGCAGACTTTGTATCGCCATACTTAGACAGTTGTTCATTCTCCCTGTGTCAGCAGAAACTCATTAGCTGCTTCTTAGAGAACTTTTTCACACTGAAAACAGGAGTAAAATTTAACATTGGTACCTAAAGTTTTCCAAAGTCAGAAGCTGTGTGATTTCCTTGAACAATTCTTCATTAAAAGTGGCAAACACTTTCAAATCCTTCACTAATATTTCTACTGCCTTAGACCGGTCATGCCTACGTAAGAAAATTTAAAACAGTTAATTAAACTGGTCTGCTGGTAGAACACTGTAATTTAAACACTCAGAATCAATAAAGAATCTAAATGTGAATTTGTGGTGAGCTTACTTATCTAAAGCCTCCAGATACTTCTGCTTCCTTATCTCAAAAAATATCTTCATAGAATACCTATTATCATCCACCTTGGTGAAACCAGAGAGGTATTTCTCCACCTCATCCCAATTCCCATTGTGCACTTCATCCTCAAAATATTTCATGTTAAAGAAAAACCCTGATTCCTGCTCAAGCCTATTATTTTTTTAACCCAAAAAAATTAGTTAATTAATGAATGTGGTAAAAAATAAAAATTAAATAAAACACCCAAAATAACCTAACAAAATAACAAACTAGCCCCACTTGTGCACAGTCTCTTTGAACTTTTCCTCATCGAGAAACTGCAAGATCAAGAACACCAATTCCCTACTAAGAGAAGACATCAGAACCCCCTCGTCCTCGATTAGATACACACTGAAATGAGCAACAGTGAACTAGATCTGCAAAACCAAAAAATAAAAGAAAAAAAAATAATAGCAGCTAGGGTCAGCCATGTAAACCACAGAAAATAAAATAAAAATTAAAAAAAAAAGACCAATAATCAAAATCCCCACCGTCAATGAAATCATCTAACCAGAAGCATTTATTTATGGAGAAAACCCTCCATATTTTCCAAAATTAACCCAAGAAAAAAAAAACGATGCGGTTTCGGTGGCCAAACGAAAACTAAGAGAAAACGAAAACGATTTGACTCTATCTACATCCTACACGATCAACAAAGCAGCTTTAATCTAAGATGCATGAACCAAAAGTTTCAACCTAAAAAAAATGGCATAATTTTTTTTAATAAAATTAAAAAAAAAAAAAAAGAAAAAAGCTACGGATTCGGAAACATGTAAGGGAGAAACTCTAACCTTAGAAGCTAACACATCACAAACCAAACGCTCTCTGTCTCTCTTCCGATTCTTGCACTTTCTCTCTCCTCGCGGAAATGGACTAATCTACTCGCTCTCTCTCTAGAAACTCGAAAATATATATAGAGAGAGAAAGAGGTCATTTGAACTTGCAGAAATAAGGTGTTTTTTTATATAGGAGGCGACAGATAGTGGAAGTGATAAGCTTTTTCACTTATCAATCTATCCCAATAAGTTATCAGGGAAGGGCAAGCACTTATATTACAAGTGCAGTTAATTGCGGGACCCACTAAGCCGGCTTCGGTTTTGTCTAAACAATCGGCTCGGAATCTCGAGCTAACAGCTGTCCTTCAGCTCCAGTATGGGAGTAATTTTCCTGTGCTGACGCAACATCAAGCTACTGTATGACGTCAACCGTTGGATGTTTTGCTCAGGTTCCGCAAGGTGATGATGTGGCATATTGGATGGTGAAGATTCGAGGTAGAAGGGTAGGGGAAAGGCGTGGATAGTTGCTGAGAAAGCGACTTTTACTGGGTTAAGATCCCCGGTAACGACAAAGTTTCTCGGAGGGGTCCCATAAATTTGACACCAGAGTTTGGAAATTATTACACTGCGTGCCATTACTTGCAACTGCGACATGCGCGTTTTATCACCGTGTGATATGGGACATTATCCGGTACGATATTTTGGATGTGTCGCGAGATGAAAGTTTAGTAAAGTAAGTGAAGTGAATTAAATGTGTGGTCAGAGAGGTGTGTAGGTTATTGTCCTTGTCAGGTGTGTACGTCTGTTCTTTTCCACCTAGCTGCAATAAAATAAAGATAAAAATATTCATGAAATAAAATCATAATTTTTTTAAAATTATACTGAAAATGAAAAAATTAACCACAAATCACAATTTACGTTTGGGAAGTAAAATTGTTTTCGATTAACATTTTTATATAATTTATTCTCAAAAAAAAAATCTAAATTACTCGTTTCAATTAACATATTGATCACTTTGAGACAAAATTGTGCAAAGAAATATATAGATATATTCATTTAGGGATAAAAGATGCTAAGAACTTTTCACACCTGGAGCCATCTAATTGAAAGTAATGTCTCTTAATTTTATTTTTATTTTCAAAGCTAAAATTTAATACCTTTTTCAGATTAAAAAATTGCTAACGGACATTCACGTATTAATAGTCAAATAAAACATGTTTAATGTCTTGAAACATAATTTTTTTTAATTAAATTTATTTGTCCTTTTTTATAACTTTATCCAATTTATTCTCTTAATTTTATAAATATGTACATAAATTTTTTTAATTAAATTTGTTTGAAAAATTAAAATTAGTTTCTTTTTTATAATTTTGTCCAATTTAGTCTCCTAATTTTTTAAATGTGTAAATTTCTTTTTAACCAAATTTTATTAAGTTTATTTAAGATTTTAAACATGTTTTATAATAACATTTGAATTGTCTATACTGTTTTACACATTTCTCTTCTAATATTAGCTAAGAAAATCATTTGAAAGGTAAAATAAAGTTAACAATTTTTTTAAAAACAATTAAATATACTTATCTCTAAATTTTAGGAACTAAATTGAATCTTAATTTCGAAAGGAAAATAATTTAAATTTTCACTAAAATTTAAGGGATAAAAATATATTTAACCATATCTTATAACACATGTTAAAATTATTATTATTAAATTTAAAAATTATTTTCAAACCAATATAATTCTTACATATATTTTAAAATATATAATATATTTTAAATTCTAAAATTATAATTCTTACAAAACACAATTTACAATTTATATAATATTAAAATCTTCGTAAACATAAGTAAAATCCTATAGAGGATTGAAATAAACATAATACTCAAATATTACACAAGAAACAACTTACTAGAACTTAAGGATGAGCTCTCAACCCACAACACAACTTTTATAAATATTAATATAGAAGACGTTTTTCAATTGTCATTTCACCTCAAATGGCACCACAATTTCAACACACAAATCATTAAAACAATAACTCCAAAACTTATCATATATCATCTACCAAAGAATTTTTAATAACCCAAACATCATCCAAAACACTTCCATAAAAAAATTGACACATAAATTAAAAAAAAAACTATATTTATTTAATTTTAAAATTTGGTATAAAAATCGAAAATGTTACAAATTTCAATTTTGCATCAATAATTTAGAGAATACAAATATATTTAATTTTAATATATATTATTTTTAAAAAATATTTTTATTATTATTTATCTATAGTAATTTTAATATATAAAAAATAAACTTATTGTTTACTCCCTCTTTACCAAACACGGCAACGTTTTCAGTTTTTTTTTTTTCTACTATTGTCCACAATAATAATGTTTAAGTCATAAAAGTTCATCCCCTAGTGTCCTCATATTGTTCATCACCTACAACTTTTTCTCAACACTCAAACAATTCATCTTGATGTGACATCTCATTTTGTTCTTATATCACCATCTTTTTAATAAACAATTATCACCAAACTGTATAAATAAAAAGTGCCAAATTTATGGAAGAAAATTATTTAAACAAAACACATCAAGTGCGACAAAAAGAATACAACAGAACAAATCATTTATTTATTAATTAATAATTGAGTGTATACAAAATTCCTTCTATTAATCAATTAAGCAGTGATATTAAATTTTAGTTCTGCATATACAACTGTATTACTCTTCATAGTAATTTTATATATTTTATATAATTTTAACAAAATTATTTATTGCTTGTTATCAAAAACCTACTTATTAACGCGTTCCCATATTTTAAAACAAATAAGATGGACCCTCTTTGAAAACTCGTGTCGTGACAAGTGATGCTGGAAAGTTATTTTGGTGTAAAAGAAAGTCAATACCACTAAAACAAATAAGGAAAAAAATAATATAAATTAAAAACAGCTGTTATAATTACAAGAATATTTAGAATATATTCTTGTAATAATATCATTGAATATATTCTTTTTATAATAACTGTATATTCAAGAAAGCAAATACGAAATTGGTAAGTGTTTAAAATATTGTAATTATAATAAAAAACTAAATAATATTTGGATTTTCGAAATGTAAAACATACCTTAAAATGGGAAGGGTCCACAATTGAGAAGGACACCTACAAAGCAAATTGGGTCCAGTGGGTCCCACATTCTCTCTCAGACTTTCAGTTTAATCTAAATTAACAAGAAACTTTAACTGTGACCCTCTCTCTTATTTACTTTCCTTTTTTTTTCCGCTTTTAGTATAATATTTATTATATTGAAATGGTTATTTTTTATTTTACTAAATTTTGAATTTCATCACATTAATTTTAGTTATTTTTTAAAATAAATTAATATGATATAAATAAAATTTTACTTATTAAAACTAATTTATTATATTTATTTAAATTAGCATTAACAAAATACACTATACACAAATAAATAATAAATGTTATGTATCACTTTAATAATACCACCGTCAATGTAAATATAATAAAAGATGTCTCGTTTCGATAACAAAAAGAAATCAATTTCAAAACATTTAAAATACTAATATATTTTCTTAAAATTATAAAATAAAATTAAATTTAATTACTTACATAATACCTACTTTGATAAAAATATATCAATTTAATCTTAATTTTAAAAATATTAATTACATCTTAACTTTCAATATATATCTCATAGAATATCATAGAATAATATTATCCGAATAATTAAATAAAAACCTATTAATACATTATAAATTAAGAAAAGTCAACTTTCATCCCATTTAAAATAAACAAAAAAAGTGATAAACTATAAATATTTTATTAAATATTTATATTAATCATGATAAAAAGGATTAAAGTTTATTATTTAATATATTAGATCTAAATTATGATTTGTAACACGCTCAAAATTCAAATAATTAGATTTAAAACTAATTTAAAATAAAAATAACTTATGAAAACATAAAATCAACTTATAAAAAGTGAAAAACGTCTATGAAAAAAAATACTTACAAATAAGATTTTTTAGAAATCACTATCAACTTTTACTCTAGTTAGGTTATCAAAGATAACTACTCTTATATATACTTAAATTATAATTTATTTAAATGATTAATCTTCTTAGGAAAAGTTATGCAAAATAGTTTATTAATAAAGAAGTTGAAGATCGAAAGAAAAATAATGTAAAAGGTTAATTAAAATTAATATTAAATAATTAAAAAAATAGGGTTGGAATTTGTTTGAGCATTTAAGGTGTTTTTAATTTTGATTGCGACGGTTGGGTTTGGTAGCTACTGGATGAACTTTTGCGGTAAGCACAAACCAACCACGTGCATCTTCTCCACCAGTTATATTGTTTTTATATTCTAGCTTTGAAAATGTAAATGCATTTATTTTCCTTCATATTAAAACTTTTATATAATAAAATGTAAATATATTTATATTTATATTACGAAGATGTCTTTATTAAAGTACAAGAATTCAAAATCACTTATGGTATAAAAAATTATTTATTTTTCGTTTTAATAATACAATCATCACCGAACCTAATTAATTGCATTATAAATATACGTATAATAACATTATAATTGATTATATTTTTTCGTTACCCAACCGACGACAAATTGGAATGAAAATATTATTAATAATAGAAGTAAAATACTTTTATCCTTCTTACATTATTTTTTCTCACACAAAAGTCTAAACTTCCTTACTTTTCTGAGTTTTTATTTGAATCTTCTCTACATATTTAACTTTAAATATATTTTTTTTCAAAATTTAATCATATTATGCGATTTTTCAATAAGGATAAATTGTTTTATTTTAAAAAAACCATCTATTTTCTTTCCAATTTGATTATAGTTAAATTATTTTTAGGAGAACCATGCTTGCAATTACCCTAATTTTTAGTTATTTGTTAAGTTGTTTTTATTATGTATCCTCTCGTAAAAAATTAGTACGTTCTTACAATTTTGAAGAAAAATAATAAACAACACTTATAAACAAAATAAATACGCTCATCCGAATATTAAACAACCAAAAAAGAAATAAAAATTGAATGAATAAAGTTACCTTTTACGTGTCTCAACGAAGTTTGAATTCTCGATGTCTTATTCAAATAAAGTGATACTATTGTATTCCAATTGGAACACACACAAAAAATAGAGTGAAGTAAGTGATGTTTTACCTCATCAATAGGACCTTTCAGTGTAACAAATATTTTAATGTCTAGAAAAAAATTTAGCTAAAATAACGTGTTGCTGTCATACACAAGATAATTTATTGATATTAAAAGAATCAGATAAAACATTAAATTAATTAATGAAGTTCTGATACTTTTTGTTACAAAAATATTCTGTTTTTCATTTTGTTAGTTGCAGGACATGTTCTCTCTTTTGTATAGATTTGTAATTTGTAATTATAATTTGTGATTAATTATGATGTAATTAAGTGGAAGAAACCGAAGAATTAAAATGCGTATATAATTAGGTATTAAAGTAAGTCAATGAGTTGATTTATAGTTGATTAAGCTATAAAAATGAGTTGGCTCAATCAATTTATTATTCGGTGAACTAAACATTTTGTAGTTTTACTTTGATTCATAAAAATTGATGGGTTAGTAAATTGATTTTATTAAAAATGTTTTATTTTTTTAATTTATTTTATATATTTATTAGGACACAATTAACATGAATTGATTGAACTCATTTTTTATATTAATTTAATTAAAATACTCATTTATTTTGTCAAACATGTTTTTAGTAAAATTAGTCAAAATTAAGGCGTTAATATATATAATAATATAAAATAAATAAATTAAATATTAAAAGTATTTAAATATTATTGAACAATATTATAATATTTAAAAGAAATAAAATTGTCAACTTACATAGTTAAAAGTAATAAAAAATAAAAAATATAAATTATAAAAAATGATAAAATTTAATAAAAAATAATTATTAATGAATTACATACCACCCTAATCTGACGATCCAGACGAGTCAATCTAACCTACGATCTAAATGGGTCAATCTAATTCGGTCCGAAAACTCAAACTTAGACTCACAATTGAGATGGCCGGATCTGAAATGACGGTCGAGATAGACTGAGCCAACGATCGAGATGACCTGGGCCGACGTTTTAAACATGTCAATCCTACGTCGATGAAAAAAAATTTAATAACATATTTTAAAAATTAATATATTTTTCATCTTTAAGAAAAAATTCTACGAGCTAACTCGTACTGGATCAAATTAAGAGCTCTAGTTGTTGATGGATTGAAGTGATCATGGTTATGGTTTGTACATTGTTATTAGAGGGATTTTGGGACTTTATAAGGTAAATGTTGGTTATGCCACTCATCTATTCCGATACTTCTTGACTCATCGTGTGTGGGATGTTGGATACGTAAAAGGAAACATCAAGAATATTCTTAATTAACTTCATTTTTTTTTTTCTCTTCACACAATCACTTCCCAGTACAATTTTCTCATTTTCTTATTCTTTTCAGTAAAAACATTTATCTATCTCAGTAACACCTCATTAGTGTTCTATATAGGGTGATATTTTTTCTAACTTCTAAATTGTTATTAAATATTAAATATTAATATTTAACTAAATCATGTATTTTCAAGTACGCACTATTAGTAATAAAAAAAATGCATCAATATATAGAAACGCATTTACTGTTTTCCATTAAAAAAATTTACTTGCATTCAGATTGGCACGCAAAGTGAGCAGTGAGAGAAATGAAAGCAAATTATGAATCTCACTTTCTCGAGAAAGCAAATTATCGCGAATTAATATCTCGTGATTTATCAAGACATAGAAAAATGGTTCGTGTAGATATCGTATCGGTGGTGCGATGATACCGTGATGTGATGACCGAACAAAAGGATTGACTCCCTTTGGACATAAAAATTTAAAATATTTTTAGTGATTAAAATTATTGCTAATACTATATCACGAAAACGACACATCAATGAATAAATTGTTATGCAGTTATCCACTCTCACCATGTGGTGCGTGCCCTACACGTCTGCACGATTCATTAAACATTCTAGGAATTTAATTCAGAGGTAAAAATAGTTACATTTTTGAAGTACACAATTTAAAATGTTTGATAGTAAAATGAGAATATTTAAAATGATTTATCCACGAAAAAATTTAATCGGGAAAATCATGATGAAAATCTATAAGAAAAAAGACAAAATATATTATGCTAAAAATATCTGATTCAAATCACGAAAATAGCAAAAGTTCCATCTATAAAGTAGTAACAAATTTAATAATAAAAAAACATGTTTTAGTTTAGACATTATACGAAGTAAATGCTTATTTATATAATTAAAACATGTATAAAATATATTTCTATATTTATATATGTAGTAGTGTTTCATCATTTGAGCATTGTAATTAATGTTTAAGTAATGCATTTAAAGCTTGGGCAACATTTTTCCACAAATTTGTTTTTAAAAATAAAATATAATATATGATATGTATATTAAAAGATGTACAGTAATTATCAAAAATAGAATAAATAAAAATTAAAAAAATATGTATTGGAATTGTTAACGTAAAAAATTATAAATTATTATCAAAATATTATTATTTTATAAATTAAATACTTTATTAATAAATATTGATAAAGTATTAGATACAAATATACAACTACTTTATTAATAAATGTTGATAAAGTATTAGATACAAATATACAACTCGAATTAAAATGTCAGTAAATCAATCTTATACATATTATATATTTTGTATATGTACATTATTTCACATCATACTTAAGAGATAAGTAATATGTTTTTAGAAGTAAAAAACTATATTTATGTCCTCTCTAAACTCTCACTTGATTCTTCATACCTAGAACAAATATCATTTAGCCTAATTTATTTATTTTGTATGATTTACAGATCTTATAACTTGACTAAATCCATGATGGTTTAATGGATTGATTTGTTTAAATACATTTTATTCTTTTAAATATTAACTACAATTATTTTCACCTCCACTTAACTTTCTTTAGTTTTTTTATTAAACGAGTTCAATTTAATTTATATTAAAAAAGACTTTATTCTTTTGACTTAATTTAAATCATAGACATGAGTTATTTTATTTATGTTTATTACTAATTATATATATATATATATATATATATATATATATATAAAAATAATTTTATTTTATAAATATATAAAAAACTAAATTATAAGTAAATACAACTTTTAAGACTTTTTGTCCTCGTTTCAGTCAAGAATTCAATTTTAATCAAAGTCGTTGGTTCTGCCTCTAATTAATATTCATTTAATAGTTTGACTAGTTAATACTTCATCTCGTTTATTTATTTATTTATATATATATATATATATAATATAATATAAATTTCCCAAAACTATATTCTAACATTTTGAAAAAAAAAGAATAAAAATGGTTTTATACTTTTGTTTGTAAAAGGAACATTTTGCGATTGATTGAAGGTTTGAATTGAGCCCATTATCCTTGCAATTGATGTCGAGGTTCTCCTTCCATACCTGTCAACATCATTCCAAACTTTGTCACTGTTTCCACTACATCTTCAAAAACACAAAAGTTGCGTAGAAACACAGAAACAAAGAAAAAATAAAAGAAAAGTCCAATTTTGATAAAATTTTATCATATCTTAAAGAACCAAAAATAAATAAATAAAATCAGTTTAAAACCATTCAATTACATCCCAACAATATTATCCATTAAGTTTACCATTATAATTAATTATTTTAATTTTATTCCCCTATTAATGTTTGGTTTTTGTTTTATTTAAGAAACATATCATTAATTAAGATCAACAACACTTGATACGCGTCACCGTAACTTTAATAGAAAATATTACATATAAAATTTAATGGTTTCTATAATAATGATTTATTAAATTATATCCATAAGAATTTCTAATTATCGGAGATAATACATATTTTTACATTAATCATACTTCAAAATTAAAATCATATTTTATACTAAAGTACATATATGGAGATAGGTTTTATAATGACGTTACATATATGCTCAATTATTAGTGTATTTAAAATGATTGCATGTACAATTATTTGGGGTTGAGATCTTAAATTGGATTCCCTACAAAAGTTATTTATGATCCTGGTAACATCCACGCGTTTAAGAACTATGTAATTACTAATTTTTTTTATGTACATAATTGATAAATATTTAAGGTTTAAGGTATCCTTTCAAATTAATTTAATTTGATATAAAAAAAAAATATGAATATGAAGATTATTGTTAATTGTTAATAAAAAATAAAGATAAATACCGTTCAACCTTCTATTTAATATATTAATTATTTTTACATAATTCTTTGGAAGTAGTGTTTAATATTATTGTCTGTCACCTTGTCGTGACAATTGAAATTGGAAATTGGAAATTGGAAGACGCGAGTAGATGCGGGAGAAGAGAGAATACGAGAATATGGTAAAAAAGCGCGATAAGAGAATGGTTGAAGCTGTACGTGAGAATTTAATTGAAATGAGAAGATGTAGGTTTTGGTTTTTGTGTGGCGTAGATGAAATGCGATGCCAGGTATGACAGTGAAACCGTACGGAGAGAGTTTGATGCAATAATAACTCAACATTTTCTTTTCCTCACAAATTGTCATAGTTTTTTACATTGAATTTGAATAAAAAATTATTTACACTTTTATTCACAAATAATTATATATAGACTTTAAGTATTTTTAATTAAGTTTTTATTAAATTATTTACTTTTTTAGTATTTAAAATTTTGTTTTTCTTAATTAAATATCTGTTGTTTAACATAATGATCTTATATAGTTTTATTATTTTTCTTAATTGTTTCTTAAGTATTAAAATTATGATATTTTATAATTAATATAAAATTCCTGTACTTAATTTAAAATATTTTGACACATTTTTACTGACAATAATAAAAAACACTTATTATTTTACTTTAAACGCGATATATTTTTTCATTAATTAAATGACATATTAATATATGCATATAAATAAGCAAAATAGCAAGATAAATTATGTCATTCGCTAATGAATAATTAAAATATAACCTTTTTAGATATTTAATCATTTAACAAACTTTAATAAAAATTTAATTAAAATTATTCAAATTTATCATATACTTCAAATTTAACTAATCTTTATTTTTTTTTTTCATTTAACTTGTATTTTTTCTATAACTTACCTTTTAAAAACATTTAATTTTATAGTTCAACTAAATTTTACTACAAAATGATTAGATTACTAGCATTCATCATAACAATATTATTTACAATTGGGTAATGTTCATTATAATAAAGAGACTAAAAACAAAATAAATTTATGAAGATAAAAAACTTTTGAAAAACATAATTTTTAATGAGTTTCTTTCCTTTAACTAACTTAAACCTAAATATGAAACCGAGAAAACACTTATTACCCTAATATTATTACTAATTTAGTATCATCGAGTGGCCTAAGTTTGTATTTTCCTTTTGTCATCAAGCACAATTCAATGGCCAAATTATTTTTCTTTGAATGGAAAATTATCTACTTTTTTTCTTTTAAACCTTTTTCATAATACCAAATCTTATTCACCAGAAATTAGACAGAATTAACTTTTCTCAATTTGGATGCTATAATCATTTCTGCTTCTATTTTGGACCAAATAGTGAAATTTATGTGAATTTATTTTTGGCTAATAATCATTTAAATTTATGCACAACTTGTACGTAATTTCTCTCTTCATTGTCAATATGACGAGTTGTAAAAGTAATCTTACAATTAAATAATTATTTCATTAGCTTATATAGATTGTGTGAGTTTTAATGATATTTATTGTTGTTGATATTGAAAAGCAAGTATTTATACAGTGTACAAGTTTATAAATTATTGTAAAATATAAGCAAATATAAGCTTATATATTTATTTTGTTCAATAAACAAGTAAATGAAAGCTAAATTGGGAATAACATATTGTAAATATCTCACCACACAAAAATATTAAAAGTTGACGTCTTATTCGTGAAAATGACGCATATATGAACTTGGTTTACGTACCTATATTGATGGATTAATATAATAATTTTTTTTATTCGCTAATGCACACTTTTATAGTCTCTTAATATTTTAATTTAATTAAGACTTGTAATGTGATTGACATAATTATTTGTGAAGGTCTTTTAAAATAAAAAATAGATAAAAATAGGGTAGCAAACAAGTGAGACCAACCACCAAGTTGCAGAAAGCACCAAACATGGGGATGTTGCGAAAGTGGATGAAAAAAGTGTAATATACTATGGCGACAATTATTTATAAAGTTGTACTAATTATTTATAAAGGAAAAAAAAATATAACACTTGAATTAAAGGATTTTTTTTCGTTATTTTTTTTTTTGTCTTTTTAGTATAATGTAGTATGGAAGAAGGTGATTTGTTTTTGTTATATATACATATATATATATATATATATATATATATATATATATATATATATATAACACAAAAAAAAAAAATATATTTTAAAATTTAAATTAAGAAATAAGTTTCATATTGAATAAATCCTTACTTTTCTTTTATAAATTGAGAAGAATGTGAGATGAGTTTTTTTGTGGTGGCAAATTAGGTAATATGTCATGTCATGATTTCCAATTAAGAGTTCACAAAAACAACAAAAATACCCTAATTTACTAATGATATAATTAATATTTATTTAATTAATTCAATTAAACCTTTCTAGTTATGAAAAGTTTAACTTGATAGTTAGTTTTTACGAATTGCGAAAGTAATGTTAGTAATGTGCGAAAGTGACGCGTTTTTAATTTTAAATATGTTATTACGGTCAATTAGATGAAATAATAATATTGACATGATTTAGAAAATTCAGAGACTAAAATCTAACGGATCTAATTAAATAAAAAGTGAAAGGAAAGGATTTTTTTAAAGAAAAAAGAAAAATCCAAGTCTTGATTGAACTTTCTATAGTGATAATTATTCGGTCAATTAAGGTTGAAAGTCTTTTAGCTTGACATAAAAACTACAAGGAAATTTCAATAAGTGTTTTAGTAGTATGAAGGATTTATCAATAAGGATATAGAAAATCAAGTGTATCGAATTAATAAAGTTCTCTACGAGCTTAAACAAACTATATGAGCTTGGTATAACAAGATTGAAGCATAATTTTTCAAAGAACACTTTGATCGATGCTCGAGTGAATATACCTTGTTCATTAAAAGGATTCATGGTAATATTTTAATTGTTAGCCTATATGTTGACAACACATTTTTTATTGGAAATAGACATCAAATTTGTGAGGACTTCAAAAGTTTGATACAACTAGAGTTTGACATGACAGAGTAAAGTGAGACTTTTCAGTTGCCAAAAACGTTATGTTCATGAAATGATAGCTTGGTTCAACATGATAGAGTGCAAATCTCTTCGCAATCCAATTGTGTAAGACACTGCACTATCCAAAAATGATGAAGGAACATCAGTTGATGGTACCAAATTTAAACAAGTTGTTAGTAGTCTCATGTATCTAACAGTCACTCGGTCAGACCTAATGTTCAGAGTCAGCCTAATCAGCAGGTATATGGCTACTCCAAAGACATCATATTGGGTTGCACAAAACGTATTATGAGGTATGTAAAAGTACCATTGAGTACGATATTTTATATCGAAAGGGATGAAAGACCGAAATCACAACCTATAATGATACTAACGATGCTGGGAACTTGGATGATAGATGAAGAACTTATACAACGGTATTCATAATAGGATTAGGGGTTGTGTCATGGGCTTTGAAAAAACAATTAATGGTCAACTTATCCACTACAAAGGCAAAGTATAAGCAGCGACATGTGCCTATCAATGCATTTGGCTTCACATAATTTTATAACATCTTGGGGTCGAAAGAAAGGAAGCAATCACAATTCCATGTGACAAAAACTCTATTCAACTGTCCAAAAATCCTGTCTTTCATGGCCGTAGTAAGCACATTGCAGTGAGATTTCATTTTCTTAGAGATCTAGTAAATGATCACGTGGTTCAATTGAAATACTATAATACTCATGAATAAGTGGCTAATATAATGACTAGGGATGTGAAACTTGAACAATTTGAGAAGCTTCAACAAATGCTTGGAGTAGTTGACATTACTATAGTAAGCTCTATAGCTTAAGGGAGAGATTTTTAGCTTATTTTTGCAAGTACTTCCAAACTTTTACCTTTTAGAATGATTTGCTAATAATTCAAAGTTCAATAAAATCCTTATTTGGATCGTGGTTATGTATTTCCTCACTAAAAATGTGTGTTGCCCATGCTCAACCTCAACCTCAAATGATTCCCCTTTCTCCCGCGACACCGTTAGATTACATCCTAAATTAAATTGGACGGTATATTCTGAACATGGTTCCTAGAGTTCAAATTCTGTAAATAGGACAACATATTACTCAATCTCCACACATAATTACTTGGTCTGGAAAAGATGATCAGGAAATAATAAAACACAATAGAAACATACATAAACAGAAAATGAATAGATATAAGCATAAATGGAATAGATATAGGTAGAAAAGAAATAATATATATATATATATATATTTAATATAAAGTTTTTTTAAAGAGTTTTTTTTAAAAAAAAAATAGTTATTTATGGTATATATATTTTTGAAAGTAGTTTTATTTCTTTTATATTTAGTGATTAATGCATGTTTTATTTCCTATTATATTAGCATACTTTTATTTTCCTATTACAACTTAGCATAGTTGTTGTTAATATACGTATGTATTTATGTTTCTGGGTACGTTACACTCTTCTATCCATAATGTGATTTTTTTTAATCTCATAAAAGCCTCTAAGCATGCAAAAATGAAACATTTTTTATCTAAGATAATGTTAAAATATATTCATTTAATTAGTATACAAAAAGTTAACATATATTCGTAATAATGTTAAAATTCATTACTCAGCATTCTTATTAATATTTTGTATAAATAAACGGTTAATATTACATAATTTACCGGCACATAAATATTGATTATATATATATATATATATATATATATATATATATATATATATATATAAAATAGATTAACATTTTAAAATTAATTGAAGAACTAAATTTTCAATTAATATTTTACAAAAATAAGAATGGTACATTTACGAAACTATAAGATCAAAAGCAATTTTTTGTTAGGGTTTTTGAAATGTTCATAGATACCGAAGGGAGTGTATTGGGCCTAGATTAGAGACAGGTTGGGATATATGGGATTGTGTTCAATCGTAGTCAATGTTTCATAAGGCATTTTTTTAATATAAATGTTGCTAAATCTTTAGGTTTACATTTTTTATTTTTGTATTTTTTTAAGTTTTACTATTAAAATTTATAAACATATCTTTGTTTTTATTTTATAAATTTGATTTTGCTAATATTGATAAATAAAAAACAATAAATTTATTAACTAATATGCAAGTGCACTTAGAACACCTTTCTGTTTAGATAAATGTTCCTTTTATATATATATA
>Ga0214543_1000605_pt1 | contig 61836 bp, 30 predicted proteins | sample CNSS2metaG_FD_160094 | JGI IMG/M metagenome (GOLD analysis project Ga0214543, IMG submission 160094) | Root nodule microbial communities from cowpea collected in UCLA plant growth center, Los Angeles, California, USA - CNSS2 | ecosystem: Host-associated > Plants > Roots > Nodule | place: USA...
TATATATATATATATATATATTGAGGAATTTTGATATTACTAACACGAAGATACCATGAAGAAGTGGAAAATATTCTCAAACGAAGAGCTTATTATTGTTTATCATCTTTAAAAGGTACTAAAAAGATTAAAAAGGATAATGTATATTAAAATTATTTGATTTTAATTCCTAAGTAATATAAAACTATAAAGTGTATTATAAGAAAAGTTAAATAGACCCATATAGTATCACGTTGGAATAAGTTACAAACTCTTAATTATATGCTTTAATTATATGCTATGGATGAATTGGTTAAAATTTGTTATATTTTACTAATATGATTTTGTTTGATTAAAATATATATTTAACCGATTGAATTATATATATATATATATATATATATATATATATATATATATTTATTGTACTTATCTTATTTGAAAGTGATTGTGTTATTCATATTGAATTATGCAAGTGTCGGTATCAAGGAAATTGTTATGTAAATATTTATAATAATAATAATTATATTACCCATGGTTTATAAACAGTCTCTTATGTTATGTTGTATCTATAACCATAAGAGAGTTTCTCCTATTGTATGTACGTTTACAAATATTAATTTTATCATTTAAAATATCATTTTTTGTTAAATTTTTAAAAATTAACTGTTATATTTATAATTTTTTTTATAGAATCGTTTATTTTTATTTTTTTATTTATCAACCGTTATTCTCTCACTTTTTTTATATATTTCACTTTATTTTTAATAAATATAATTTTATTTTATATATTAACTTAATAATATTATATTATCTCACCTATTAATATAATATTAATATCATTTATATTTAAAAAATACTTGCACACAAGTGCGACAACATTTGTGTGTATGCTAGTTTATGCAAAAATCATGAAGATTTACAAGAAAACTTTTATTATTAAATAAGTTGAAACGATTAAACCGAGATATACTTCTAAGTTATATATTTACTAAAATATATATATATATATATATATATATATATATATATATATATATATATATATATATATATATAACTTTCAATACTTATTTTATATATTAAAAATGCAATTTGTAATTTTTGTGTGTTATATAATTGTTAAACAACTTACATTTAATTTTGTTAGAACGAAATAAATTTGAATGAACTTCAAAAATTCACAATTTAGACTTTATCTGGGATTGGGAGAATATTATTATTTTTATTCTTGAAGGAGATTTACTTTTAGAAACAAACTCAATAGCATTTTAAGCAATTGTCTCAAATAATTTATTTTTCTAGAAACTTCTAAAATAAGCACTATTACAAACAAGTAGTTCTTTATTTATGTTTATTACCTTATAAGAGTCAAAATTTGACTTGCCAATTCAATCATAACTAATATTTTTATTATTGGAAATTTATGATATATTAATTGACACTTCTAACTTTTTAGTTCTAAATGAACATATTTAGTATCTAATCATATCCACTCCCCTTTTATTTTTAATAATTTGAGAACTACTTCTTTTTATTTCATTTATAAATATTGTATCAACTAAAATTTAGAAGAAAACTATTTTAAAAATCAAAAACTAAAGTTTTAAAATATTATTATTTTAAAAACTACAATTAACACAACTTTTTAAACCGGAAAAAAATATGTGTATTATTTATTAAGAATACGATGGAGATTTCTGAGAAAAAAAAATGTGGTTGCTGTTTAATTCAAAATATAATTGTTATAAGCATATATTTTAAAATTAAGAGGGAACACCAATATTTTGTAATATAACTCCTTCTTTTTATTCATTAAATAGACTTGATAGAGAAATAAAATAATTTATTAACGCAATTTTTCTATAGTCTTGAAAATATGTTAAAGAAAAAACAAAGCAACAGTCTTTCTCTTCTTAAACGTCAATATCCGAGAAACATGACCATTGTAGTGTGTGATCCACGAAAAAACATTACAAGTTAAGGAAAGTGACTAGTAACATTCTTATATATCACATATTTTCTATAAAAGATAATTTTGTTTAATAAAATAAAATTAGTATGAATAACAATTCTATATTCAAACTCATATTCACATTACTTTAATTTAAGATTATTCTGTCGACTCGAATCTTTTTTTTGAACTAGTTAAAAATAAAATATTACTTTGAAATGATTTAAAAGTTTTAATAAATTATTATTTGTAACTTTAACTGAATTCAAAACTCAACCTAATTTTTCAAAAAAATATATCAAAGAAGTTGATCCTATTAGGTACAAAGTTACAAGATGCGAACTTGAAGAAAATAATAATTTAATAGAAAACTGAAAACAAAGAGAGATAAGAGTTTGGTTGGGTATTTTTTTTTAAAGTGTTTAAATTATTCTACTAATACATTTTTTTTATTAAAATTAAACAAAGAACAATCTGCTTTATAAACTATGAAGTCTAGAGGATTTGATTTCTAGTTATTTGTCACCATCTAAATGAAAGGATTTAATATTTTACAGATTGTTACAAATAAGTAACATCTTCAATGTAAATTTTATGGGTTTAATTTGTTCACATTGATAGAATAAAGAATTTATTTTACAGCTGTATAATAAAGTTTCTGATTTTAATATTTATTAGTTTAAAAGTCATATCAAACATAATTTTTAATAATCTGATAATATAAATTTTGCATTAATAATATATAGCTGCTAAATTTATTAATTACTGCTATTTTAAAGAAAAGCACTTGATTTAATTAAATTTAGGACCACACGTATATTTCCTAATTACGTCTCAGTTAAAAAATAATTTTGATAAAGTTAATTGTATACAATTTCAAAACAAAAAATTCTTAAAATATATAAAAAAATTGAAGTTAATCAATGAGAATATGTTTGACTAATTTTTTTCATACAGGAGAGAAAAAAAACCAGAAGAACATAATTTCTTTATAAGTCAAAATTAATTTTGTATATAAACTGAATTGATAAAAAGGACCAGAAAGTTTGTATTTTTAACTTTTTAAAATCCCATTTCATTTTATTTTCTTTTTATAACCATACCCTAATTATTATACTTAAAGTAAAATAGAGAACAGTTTATAATTTTCATGTTCTTGAAGTTTTCTGAAAATTCAGTCGATATCTCAATCCTATTTTGGCCTTATTCGACTATCTTTTACTTGAATAATTGCGTGATAAATTAGAAGTTTATATTAATAAAAAAATTGTATATTTTAGTATATATATTAGGACAAATGAATAAAAAATAGAAGAAAAATAGGAAATTGAAATCTTAGAAAATACTAGTATGAATTTTATAAAATAAAAAACCGAAACACTAATAATACAGTGTCCAGAATTTCAAATAATGATGGCATTGTGGTAATAAAGAGAGAAAGAAAAGGGTAAAGATTTGAAAAACAATCCAAAGATTCCATTCCTGAGATTTGAAGGTGTAAAATGCTGGCGTCTCTTGAGAGCGCTATAATCCAAACAAAACAAAGCAACTTTTTGATATCATTACATTTTTTTTATAATTAATATTTATTTATTTATCATTTAATTTTACAAACTTTAACCAAACCAAAGCAAAACAAACTCTGTCTCTCTTGAAGCTCCCTTTCAGTCACTTCTTTCCCTTCAATCCTTCTCTTTTCTTTTCTCAGAGTTTCGATCCTCTGCTCCCGCTTCTACGATCTTCCTTCCTAGTTTCGCTGGTGACCGTCGATTTCCTATCCTCAGTCTTTCTTAAATTCCTCCATCACTTCAGTTTTAAGCTCTTACGTTTCCGTGAACCGTTTCAGCTTTGGATTCGATCGGATCAACTTTGTTTACTTCGTAATTCAGCTTCTCCTGTTTCTTTGATTCTTTTTTTCTCTTTCTCTGCAGTTGCGCAAGGTAAACTTTCGTAGCTCTATCTGATCTTTAATCTTTGATATGAATTTTTATTGTCTTGTTATTTTTGTATGTCGATCTTGAACCACTGTGTTCTTTGCCATGCTCTGAATTTTAAGGACACAAATAATAAATTTGCTTAGATATTACTGACAGTTGACAGAGGAAGAAACCTATTGCTGCTGCTATGTAAAATTATCTATAGTTATTTTTTTTGGTAATTTTATTATCAGGTGATGCATTGATTTAATTTGAAGCTCACTCGCCCTTCCTCTTTTGTAATTTTTCTCTACAGGTAGCTGCAATTTTGCTTTTGGAGCTTAGCCGATTCTTAAGAGAAGAGTAGAAGGGAAACGGAAACCGTATCTCAGGTACCTAAATCGGATTTCGCAAAATAATGACAATTATGCGAATCTTGAACATCAAGATGGTGCTTGCTATCTGTTTTCTTCTATTTTCCCTCCCAAAGATGGTTTTCTTTTTTCCTTTTCTCAGTTTCATTCATCAATTGTTTTAATTCACTTGAAATTAGCTGAGAGAAAAAGTAGTGTTTTTGTTGAGCTGTGCCGTTTGATTTCCAATCTGTTTCTGGGGTGATTCCAAGAGTTGCTGACGTGGTGTCAGATTATTGTTGCTGTCCCAGACTAGTTGCTCTATTTCTATTTATCTTCTTTTTTAACTTTTTTTTAATAAAAAAAGTACTTATAGTCATAAAATACTTATGGTCATAAAAATACGTATGTATTTATTTCATTTTTATATCTGGTTCTGAAAATTTGAAGTCTGAGAAGGTGAGGGAATAAAACGTTGGTACAGCGATGATAGTCATAACATCTATTTATTGAGAATCTGACCCTGAAGGTTGGGCCCAAACAATTACACGTTATGCCTTTCGTCCTCGTTATTTTGTAGATTATATATTTTGCCCTTAGTTTATCCCATAATTGAACCCTATTTCACTTCCTCACAAAGTGAAATAAAGCCGCTAAAGCACGAGGCACGAGGCCTCTCTTTTTTAGCATTGGATTGATGAGTTAACAAAATAATAGTAGTTTCTGTTTTGAATAAAACCTTTGTGCTTGTACAATCTTTCCTTATATTGTAATATATTTGATAAAGATAATAGAAATAGAGAGAGAAAACAAGCGAAGAAAGGGAAGAGAAATACAGTGTAAATGATAGTTTTTAGTTGAAGAGAAACTAAGAAACAATAGAGTGGAAATGAACTTTTTGAGATTATTTGATTTAAAAAATAATAAAAATAATAATTTTTTATTCCTAATTAACATTAATATTATTTATATTAGTTATTAATATTGTTTTATTATCATTATTATCGTTAATATTACTTTATTTATCTACTACAACAAAAATAAGTTTTGAGAAAAAAAAGAAACCTAAGCCTCCCACAATCAATTGAGAACCACGAAATCTATGAACGTGTTTTTTAACTAAAAATTGGTAATGCACAAAATAATCGGATTCTGTTCCATAATATAATCAATCATGTTATTCATTGCTATTTTATGGAAAAACATTTTTTGGGTCCCACGTGATTTTTTTTTTACTACCAAACTACTCAATTCTCTTTTCTTCCCCTTCTCTCTCTTATCAAACTCACCGTAAATTTCCTGCATCATCTTTTGCTAGTGATATCTAGGAAAAATATTTTACTTTAAATATTTTTGTTCACACATCAAATATTGCACCCCACCATCTTGGTGGGCAAAGATGCTGTTGAACAAAATCCTTTGTGCCCACGAATATCACATGCACTCTTACTACTGTTATAACTAAAACAACGAGCAAAAAAAGAAAAAAACAAGTCTTTGAAAGATAGAAGTTGATTATACAAGTCCTTTAATGATAAAAAAATTGGAAATTATGCTTTTAAGATCAATACAATTTTGGGACATCACTGACTGAAATTAATGACCAAGCGCAGATTTGGTGATCACAGATTGTAATTTCTACCATTTAGGGACTCGTGACCAAATTGAATAATTCAGGAACTGGTTCTACATGTTTCAGTTGGTCTCCTATAATTTATTTTAGTCGTTTGATAGATATAAATAAAATTTTGATGGCTCAAAAAGTACCTAGATTTGTAGTCTCGTTATCGACGTATCTGAATATTTCTCATAAACATCTACAAATTTGTGTGGTTACAGGGCTCAAAGTATCAAGGAATTGTGTTAAAATTTTCCACTTCTGACTTCTAGGAACCAACGTGGGGAACATACTATCTTGATGTGATCCTTCTAAGAAGTTCAAAATCTATAAGAAAAGATGGTGAAACATCGCCTTAGAGACTCTATCAAATCTTTGTTTGGAAGTCATATTGACCCTAATAAAGAAGAGCTCCACGTAGCTAAAGCAGGTATAATTTTTTATCAAAGGCAAAATTCAGCTGCTACTATGACCGCATGATATCATATCTCTGAAAATAGTGATGAATAGTTTACTATGATCTACAAGTATATCACGCCATGATGATCAAACCAATGATTTGTAGTACTTTTCCTACAGATATTGAAGACAAAGTGAAAGAAATATTGAAACTTATTAAAGATGACAACCTTGAAGAGGATGGTACCCCAGTGCAACTTTCCAAGAGAGAACCACTTGTTGAACTGATTGAAGATTTCCACAATCAATACCAATCACTGCATGCGCAATATGATAATCTAACTGCTGAGTTAAGGAAAAGGATCAAGGGCAAGCGAGAAAATGGGAGTTCTTCATCCAGCTCGGACTCAGATTCAGGTTCAGATTATTCTTCAAAGGACAAAGGCAACAAAAACGGACAACTGGAAAATGAATTTCAAAAGACAATCGATGGCTTAAAGCAAGAGCTTGAAGGGGTGCATGCAGAAGTGGCTGAATTAAATCGGAAGTTGACAATTTCACATGAAGAGAATGCTGAACTAAGTAAACAAGTGGATATTGCTGGCAAAAAAGAAGCTGAACTGAGTCAAAGATTGGAAGAGTTGAAGATAGAAAAAGATAGTTTGATCATGGACAAGGAGACAGCTCTCCAACAGATTGAGGAGGAGAAGAAGATTACTAATGGCCTCAAAACCCTTGTTGATCAACTGAAAGATGAGAAATTAGCTCTTGGCAAAGAATTAGAGGCAGTTACGGGTGAACTTTCCGTTCTCAAACAGCAGTTGGAACACGGAGAACAGAAAATGACAGGTATAAGCCACAATCTGGAAGTTGCTGAGGAAGAAAACAAATCTTTAAAAGAGCAACTTTCACAGGCTTCAAATGAGGTTCAGCTGGCTCAGAGTAGAATACAAGAATTTGTAGCTGAATCAAGTCAGTTAAAAGAGAAACTTGATGAGAGTGGAAGGGAAATTAATGCCTTTACTCAGATGCATGAAGGTTTTCAGAAAGAATCCTCAAATCGTATTGGGGAACTTGAGGCACAGGTCACCAACCTGGAGTTGGAGTTAGAATCACTGAAAAACCAGAAAAGAGATCTAGAAGTACAAATGAAGAGCAGCAACACTGAAGCAAGGGAGCTAGGAGAGCACAATTCAGGCCTACAAAACCAAATATCACAACTCGAGTTGAAGTCCAAAGAAAGAGAAGAAGAGCTATCTGCTATGGTGAAGAAACTTGAAGATAATGAGAATGAGTCATCTTTGAAAATTTCAGATTTAACATCTCAGATAAACAAGCTGCTAACTGATATTGGGACACTACATACTCAAAAAAATGAACTCGAAGAGGAGATAATTTTTAAAAGTAACGAAGCTTCCACTCAAGTGGAAAACATTACAAATGAGGCGAATGCATTAAAGCAAGAAGTGACGTCCCTCCAGCACCAGAAATCTGACTTGGAAGCTCAGTTAGAAGAAAAAGTCCACGAAAATTCCAAGAATATGATTGAAATGCAAACTCTGAAAGAGGAAATTGACAGAAAAATCCTTGAACAAGAGAGACTTCTGGAAGACAGAGAAAATTTAGCCATGCAGCTAAAGACATTGGAATCAGAGATGAACACCATTCAGAACAAAAACAGTGAAGCTGAAGAGCAAATAAGGACTAAAAGCCATGAGATCAGTCACATGAAACAGGAAATGTTGGAGCTACATGAAAAAATAGCAGAAATAGAGAAGATATCAACAGATAGAGAATCAAATTTGTTGATTCTCCGGGATAAGTTTATTAGCACAGAGCAAGCAGTTTCGGCTCAGATAATGGCCTCCAGTGAACAAATTAAGAATCTTGAACATGATTTGGCATCACTGCAGAAAGAGAAACAGGAATTAGAACAGCAGTGTGAAAAGCTGAAGTTGGAGGTGGATTCTATGCAGAACCAAAAGAGTGAAGTTGAAGAACAAATGAGAACTAAAAACCATGAGAACTCTGGACTACGAGAAGAAGTTTTGGGATTGCAGGGAACACTAGCTGTGCTGGAGAAGGCATTAGCTGAGAAAGAGACAGAGCTTTCCAGTTTACAGGAAAAGCTTCATGAAAAAGAGAGCGAGGCTTCAGGTCAAATAACTGGCTTCATAGCCCAGATTGATAATCTAAAACATGATGTGGTGTCCCTTCAGAATGAGAAACGGGAAGTAGAACAGCAGTGTGTAAATCTGAAGATGGAGCTGGATTCCGCACAAAACCAGAAAGTTGAAGTTGAAGAGCAGTTGAGAACTAAAGACCAAGAGTACACGGAACTGAGAGAGGAAAAATATGGATTGCAGGGTACAATTACTGCACTACAGAAAACGTTAGCCGATAAAGAGGCAGAGCTATCCAGTTTGCAGGAAAAGCTTCATGAAAAAGAGAGCGAGGCTTCAGGTCAAATAACTGCCTTGACAGTCCAGATTGAAAATCTAAAACATGATTTGGTGTCCTTGCAGAATGAGAAACAGGAAGTAGAACAGCAGTGTGAAAAACTGAAGGTGGAGCTGGATTCCTCTCAAAACCAGAAGGGTGAAGTTGAAGAGCAGATAAGAGCTAAAGACCATGTGAACACCGAACTGAAAGAGGAAATTTCGGGATTGCAGGGAACAATTACTGCACTGGAGAAAAGATTAGCTGAGAAGGAGTCAGATTTATCCATTTTACAGGAAAATCTTCACCAAAAGGAGAGTGAGGCTTCTGCCCAAATATCTGCCTTCATAGTCCAAATTGATGATCTGAAACATAATTTGGTGTCCCTACAGAATGAGAAACAAGAATTAGAACATCAGTGTGAAAAGATGAAGATGGAGGTGGATTCCACACAAAACCAGAAGGATGAAGTTGAAGAGCAAATCAGAGCTAAAGACCATGAGAACACTGAACTGAGAGAGGAAATTCTGGGTTTGCAGGGAACGATTGCTGCACTGGAGAAAACATTAGCTGAGAAAGAGTCAGAGTTGTCCACTTTACAGCAAAAGCTTGACGAAAAAGAGAGTGAGGCTTCCGGACAAGTAACTGCCTTCACGGCCCAAATTGATGATCTGCAGAAAGACTTACTTTCCTTACAGAAAACAAAAGAAGAATTGGAGCTCCAGCATGAAAAAATTAGTCAAGAACATGCAGAAAGCCTTGTAATGGTAGAGAATGAAAAGAATGACATATCAAGCAGGTCTATGGATCTTACGAGAACACTAGAAGAGCGAGAAGACTCATATCAGAGGTTAAATGAAGAATATAAACAAATTGATGGTTTGTTTCAGGAATGCGTTGTCAAGCTTGAAGTTGCAGAGAAGAAAATTGAAGAAATGGCAGCAGAGTTTCACGAACGCATTGAGTTGAAAGATCAGAAGGTAGCTGATTTGGAACATACAATAGAAGACCTAAGAAGAGACCTAGAAGAGAAAGGAGATGAAATCAGTACTTTGCTTGAGAATGTTCGGATGCTTGAGGTTAAGCTTCGTCTGTCAAACCAGAAGCTTCGGGTCACAGAACAATTGTTGAGTGAGAAAGAAGAAAGCTTTAGGAAGACTGAGGAAAAGTTTCAGCAAGATCAGAGAGCACTTGAAGACAGAATTGCTATTTTATCAGCAATAATAACTGCCAACAAGGAAGCTTTCGATGGAATTGCCTCTAATGTCAGAGAGTGTGTGAACAGTGTCATGACTGGCATAGAAATTGTAAGCTGTCGAGTTTCTGATGACTGCAAAAATTACGAGGATTGTGTCTCTAACATTTCACGCGAGCTTGAGATTGCAAAGGGGCATGTGAGGGATATGAATAAGGAAAAAGAGCAGCTAAAGAGAGACAAAAGCCAGTTATTGGAGCAACTGCAAGTTAAAAATGAAGAAGAAGTGGCTTTGAGGAAAACAGTTGAGAAGTTAGAGGCAAAGAGTAGCAAGGAGGAATCAGAGAAGATGAATCTGACAACAACTGTAGAACAACTAAAGAAGACAGTTAGTGGGCTGGAGAAAATGATGAAAGAGAAAGAGGACGGTATGTTGGACTTGGGAGAGGAGAAGAGGGAAGTCATCAGGCAGCTGTGTTTGTGGATTGATTATCATCGCAGTCGCTATGACTATCTCAAGGACATTCTATCAAAGACTCGCGGTGGCCAGAGAGCAGCATAAACCCTCATTTTTCTACGCAGCTCGTTCAACTAGGTATGCATCATGTCATGGTCGTTCAATTTCTCATTACCTCATTTTTTCATGTCAATTGATTCTTTGTTCTTTTTATGTGTGTGTCTGTAATTCAATTTGTCCAGTATCAGGAGCATCGTGTAGAGCTAGTTTTGTTCCTCTTGAATTTTTTTGAATTGAATAATGTTACAGAGTTTTCTCCTTAATCGTTCACCGTAAATATTCTGAAAAAAGAAACAAGTGTCCAGTATCAAATTCCTGTTTTAATTATTTCATTTCTGTAACGCTTGTTTCTGTTTCTTGTTCCTTTTGCCGTCTCCATGCAGAATGTAAAATACGGTTTTATATTATATAATTTAAAATCATTTAGAATCATATGTTAAAACAACCCCTCTCCAAAAAGTTAGAAGGGTCTCTATCCAGTGCCAATTTATGCACCTTTTTATCAGAAAATATGTCCAATACATTTCCATGAATTTCCGCATGTTTGAGCAAGACACTAATTTTGTTAGTGAACTTGATTCGCTATTTATAGTGAAAACTTCTTTTTAATAATATTTTCATGCATAAATATCAAATTCAAGATTTTTGCTTAAACAAAATGGAAACCATTCTATTTATTGATTTTTAAAACAGTAACATTTAATTCACATGTTAAAACATATAATCTTTAATAATTAAAAATAGTAAATATTTGTATGAAAAATGTTTAGAAACTAGAATGATCCATGTTTAAGACAGGTTGGAGAAGAGAGAATGAGATTCGCAGTGCACTGTTTATTAGTCAATAATTAGCCATTATTAGTACAATGCTCAGCCTGCAGGAGGATGGAGCCAGCCATTATTAGTAACCCCACATGAGGATTATGAAAGAATGTTAAACAAGACAAAACTTTGTTACTTTATTTTAGTGCCTTCGATGCATTTAATAAAAATTGGAATTTTTATATGATAATCAGTAAAAAAAAAAAAATAATGTCTTGACATTTCAGATTAATTGTTCACAAAAAAAAAAAATCATTTCAACAACAGTCCAATTTGGAAAGTATTAACCTTCCACGTTCGCTGGAATATGTGTCGGTTTTTCTAATGTTTTTTTCTTAATAGTTTTTTATCCTTTGTCCTTTTTATTGTTCTGTGTACAAATTCTTATTTAGTGTGAAAAAAGGGTTCTTGTTATTATAAGAAAAGAATCAGCATTTTAAGAAATTAATATAGGATGACTTAGTAAAACCAAAACTATCTATATTTATATATATATATATATATATATATATATATATATATATCACAAAATTAACTGCATAATGTTTACAAATTTCAGTTCAAAGCTTTTTTATTTGTGTTTTGTGAGATCAAGACCTAACTAATCTTAAAAAAAAGTCAAGTTACTTGAAAAAAAAAAAGATAATAAAGTTAAATTGATGGACTTTTTTATCAATTCAAGCTCAGTGCATTGAAGAGGCAACAATAAAAAAACTTTGTACTTAACAAACTGATCTTAAAGAGATGGAAGCAAAAATATTTATATAACAAAATATATTAATTTACCTAAATATAAAACAAAATTTGGGGAAACCATCACCTTCCTAGGTCACAATGAAGAAGCACCACTGAACGTGCTAGTGAGTTAAGTGTTTGTTTTGTAGTGATGATAAATTACATGGAAACAAAATATATTTGAGATTTTTTTTTAACAATAATGGAAAGAACAGATTATATATATATATATATATATATATATATTAATTTCAAATTTATTTTAATTTATACCTTTTATGTTCATTGTATATCATAAAGAAAAATTAAATTAAAAAAACTAAAACGGTGTTTTAAAATATATATAATAAATTATCTTGTAATACATACTGTACTTTTACGTATAATCAATTATCATAAATAAGATAATTGAAAGAAATAATCAATTAAATTTTATTATTTAAAATTTTTAGATGAATCAGGCAAAATAATCCACTATTACTAAGTATCGCAGATTATAGTTTTACGTGGATTTATTTATTTATTGTATATTTATGGAGAAATAAGTTTTAAACAATTAAAAATCATCTCTACCTATTTTTAAGCAACTTAATGGATTCATTATGAATTTTGAGAGATTTTTTAAAGATTTTATTTATTTTTAAAACTTAATAATGATAATAATAATAATAATAATGAGAATAATAATAACGACAACAATAAACAAATAACAATAATTATTATTATTATTTTGAATAAAGAGATATCGGAAACAAAATTCTTAAACACATCTAAATAAGTAATTATTTAATTGAAGAAAATATAACTAACTATTTTCTTAATTTTCTTTTGTTAAAAGTAATGGACTAATTACTTCCATCTTATGCGACCTTGCATACATTATAAAAGTCAAGACGTTAGTATTGTTTTGCTTCATAAGTTTTAGGGTAAAAAGTAAGAAGTAACTTTTTATTTTTAATAAAATAGCTATGGGATTTTCTAGTAATAAATAAGTAGAGGTGTATCAGTTAAAAAATAGCTAAAACATTGCAAAAGTAATATAAAATAATTAATATTGTTTTAAATTTTAAAATATTGATAAATATAAAATAATCCAGCATTAAAAAAGAATAGAGTATTAACTCAAAGCGTAATTAATACGTTATATTGTTAATAATATGTTGCCAATTGACTGGACGGGAAGGGGTTTAAGTCCCATTAAGATAAATATCTCACAACATTAAGAAATAAATATTCAACACAATGAAAAAGAAAAATTAAAATTATTGTAAAATGTGCTTAAAATATTAAATACTAATTTTAAAATTAAGTAAAAATTAAGATAAAAAATATATTTAATAAAAAGAAAATCAATTTTAGAAGGAGTACTCTGTTAATGCACTTTAATCATTGTTTTTCCATGGATCTGAAGTGAAACTAACAGAGAATGGTGATAAAATTGATAATTAAAAAGTGGGAAATAATAGGTGTTGAGAATCTTGTCTTGTCGTCAACACTAGTCGGTAACAGACATGGATCTACGAACCATTCCACATCTTCTCTCTGTTCTTTCTCCTTAGCTTCTTCACTTTCATTCCTCAAAAAGACACAACACAGAGGAAGTGAAGTCACTACTTCCTCTGTTCCATGTTCTGTCGCCGCTGTTTCTCCAAACAAAAAACACAAAAATGAGAACCGATTATTTGAAGCAGAACCTTCCCTTCCCCCACAGAAACATCTTCCTCAAGTTGCTCCTCACCCTCTTCTTCGTAGGCCTCGCTTTCCGTATTCTCTTCTTCCACTCCCTCTCCTCGCAGATTTCCCCTGTTCTCGAATCCCCATTTCCTCAAAAAGACATCTTATCACAGCCCCACGATCCTCCTCGCACTGAAGCTCTCTCACAACCAGTTTCCGAACCTCCACCTGTCGTGGAACATGTTCCCGAACCTCCACCTGACCTGGGACGTGTTCCCGAGCCTCCACCTGTTCTAGAATTCGTTTCCGAAACTGAAGATCAGCTTTCTCCCACAGAATCAGGTGAGTGGTGGGTTCTTTTTGTGTTAACCCCTTTGTCAGAACAATATTCGCACGTGCGTTTAGATCTACAACTCTGATATTCGTGGTCATGGCTAATTATGGCACCATACCAAGCTGAATAGCTATCTGTGTTACATTAAGTAGATGGGCTTACTTTTTATGTACTTTGAGTCTAGTTTTTACGAATTAGAAACCAGATGTAACTTTTAGAATAGTTAATCAGATGAAAGAAACAAGTCAATGCTGGAGTCAACTAGCACGAATAGGTTATTTTAACTTAGTCGGTGGTGGTGTAGAGTTTGAGGTCTCGCACACATGTTGTTTAAATTTTTGAATAAGCTGGTTGGATTGTGAATGTGTGGTTCTGAGTTGAGCTTGATTGAATGCAGAACAATGTGATTACTTTAATGGGGATTGGGTCCGGAATCCGTCTGGTCCAGCTTACACCAATGAAAGCTGCGACCTTATTGAACCTCCTCAAAATTGCTTGAAGAATGGAAGACCCGACAGAGAGTTTCTGTATTGGAGGTGGGCTCCTAGACACTGTGATTTGCCTCAGCTTGATCCAAAGAAGTTTCTCAACATTATGCGGAACAAAGCCTGGGCACTCATTGGTGATTCCATTTCCCGCAACCATGTTCAATCCCTGCTTTGCATTCTCTCCCAGGTATGTATTACCATATCATTAGGTCCAAATGTTGCTTTCCCTTTTGTTCGATTGTTTCTATGAGGATCAGACAACTGCTTTTGGAACCTAAGTTTTTCTGTGTTGGACCAGATCTTGTTTCTGGTTCCAGTGTCTAACCTTGGAGGTTGGATTTATTTACTCTGAAAATTAAAATGAAGAATCTGTTGATGTATGCTTCTGTTTGGCTGCACTTGTTTGCGTAAATAAATCATGTAGTAGGCCTGAGTACTAGGAAGTTATATGTTTACAGTCACTTATAGGCATGAACCTATGATTTAGTGCATGAGAGTTAAGTAAAATCTTTGTTTTTTACTTCCAAGCTCTGTTGAAATTGCATCAGAATCTAGTGTCTTGTAGATTTGGATACTATACAAATATTTGAAAACGTTGTTCAATTCATCCACAATAGCGTCATTTTGGTTTACAAGGCTTGATTTGAACTTCCATTGGAACGATTATTGATTTTGGTAAAGAAGTCCATGCACCTATGGTTGCAACTATAATTTTGTTAACATAAGCTGTAATATAATCTTAGTAGGTTGGTTTTTACCTGCTCAATCTAACAAAACCGATTTGTAACACAAGGTTTATATCCCACTGATATACTATAATTTGTCGATGGATCTCCAACACTTATTCTACTCCATGGTACATCTTGGTTTTCTTAACTGTCGGTACTAGAAAATATGATCACAATGCTACAGAGTATAATGTATTTTAGAAATTATTGTGGCCTATATATACATATATACTGGTGTTATTCTCGGGAACCATTGGAAGAGGAGTGATTCACACTTCACACGAACTATTTTGTCCTTCAGGTGGAACAACCTGTCTTAGTCTACCATGATGAGGAATACAAGAGCAAAAGCTGGAACTTTCCCTCGTACAACTTCCGTATATCAGTGATTTGGTCTCCATTTCTTGTGGAAGCTGCTATATTTGAAGACATAAATGGAGTTTCGAGTTCTGAAGTGGAGTTACATCTTGACAAACTGGACAGTAAATGGACGGATCAATACCAGGACTTCGATTACATCATTATTTCAACAGGGAAATGGTTTCTGAAATCTGCAATCTACTATGAGAATGACACCATCTTAGGTTGCCACTCCTGTCCCAAGAGGAACCTGACAGAGCTGGGATTTAACTTCGCATACCGCAAAGCCTTGAAATCTGTGATGAACTTCGTAGTTTCTTCAGATCACAAAGGGATGGTTTTTTTCAGGACATTCACAGCGGATCATTTTGAAAACGGGGAGTGGTTTAGTGGGGGAACTTGCAATAGAACAGCACCGGTCAAAGAAGGTGAGATGGAAAGAAAATATCTGAATCAGATGCTTCGTGACATAGAGTTAGATGAGGTTGGAAAAGCAGCATCTGAAGCTTCAAAAACTGGTGTGAAGTTTAAGGTTGTTGATTTTTCTGCACTCTCACAATTGAGACCTGATGGCCATCCTGGTCCATATAGGCAATTTCAACCATTTGCAAAGAACAAAAAAGCTCAAGTTCAGAATGATTGTCTGCATTGGTGCTTACCTGGTCCAATAGACACTTGGAATGATATAATAATGGAGATGATTGTGAAGGGGTGAGAAAAAGAAAACCAGTTAAATTCCCCCATACATTTGTGAATATTGAGTGAATTGTTACTCTGATTCTTGATATTCATATTTATACAGAAGGATGATGGAGATTGAAGACAAATATATTGAATGTAGCAAAAGAGACTCTAAATATTAGTTTATAGTTAATTTTGATATGCAAGTGCATGAGCATGAAAAATCCCTTTTTGTTTAGTATTTATTTATTTATTCCTATTCAGAAAATATATTAAATTGTCCTCGAGATGCTGTTTTTCATGTTGTTTGGTCAACTGTTTTTGTAGATTTTTCTTTTGTCTTGGCTTGAGGGTATGTTAGTTCCACATTCTAAGAGGTGAAAACTTGTGGATTTAATTAATGACTTAATCATCAATTTAATCTGTAGATATGTAAGGGCTCTTTGTTTAGTCATGAATAAAAAAAATTAATCTATAATATGTATAAAGAAATTAAGCCTCTAATATTATTGTTCCATAACAAGATGGTTCCTCATCTATTGTCAAATTAATATTTCAAAACATATGTTAATGGTATGACTTTTTACTAAATTATGGTCATAATGTAATTGATTATATATATTTTTTATTTTATTTTTATGATGATAATAATAATGATAGAAATGTTAATAAAAAATATGACTTTTTTAATAAAAATATTTATTTTCATTCTCTTTTTCACTTTCTTTATTTCCAATCAAAAGAAATCATATATATATATATATATATATATATATATATATATATATATATATATATATATATATGGATATAAATAAATTACTTTATTAATGATTTTATCTCTGGATTATGTAACTATTTCTTTACTATTATATAAGGTATATCTATTTTCTTTTTCAATTATATTCTTTAATAAATAACTTTTTTAAACTAAAATAATTATTTTGTTCATTTTATCCTTTTAAGTAATGGATTCTTAAACTAAAATAATTATCATACTCATTTTAGTTATTATTTTTTAATAATTTTAATTATTATTTTTTAAATTTGATCTTTTTTAAAATTAATAATTTTTGAAACTAAAATAGCTATCTAGAATAAAAAACTTACCTAAAAAATGATTTCAATAAAATTATGAAATTTATTTTTATAGTTATAGCTTTTTTAATTTTTATCATAAAAAAATATAAAAAAAATAAATACACTTTGTAACGTATATGCATATATTTTCGTTAATGAATAACTATTTAAATTCAAATAAGTAAGTACTAAAAAGATAAAATTGAAAAATAAATTTTATTATAAATAGTTATTTTAATTCTAAAAATACTTATTGACTAGGTCAAATTAAAAAAAAAATCATATATACAGAAAATGAAAATTTCTTTTATTAATGTTAATTAAAAATGCATGCGTTTTACTTTTTTTTATAATAATAACAATAATAAAACTATTATTATAATTATGAAATTAAATATATAAAATTTTTATAATTTTATTGTAAAAATTATTTTAAATTATTATTTTTTAAAAAAAACTGTTAATTCGAAAAAATTATTAAATTTAAAAAATAATAATAAAATTGATAAAATAATTATTTCAAAAATAAATTTAGAAAATAAATCTACATATAAGAAAAAAGAATCTCATATAAATTAATAAATTAATAATATATACTAAACATGTCTATGTGTCTATGGATAAATAACGTGAAAGGTGAAATTTTAAACCACAAATAATTTTTTTCTGTTAAAAAGGTCGTGAATAAATCTATGATTATTTTTTTCTCTGTAAAGGTCGTGATTAAATATACGATTAAATAAAAGAGAGTGGTGTCGGCCATAAATATTAGGACTCAAGTCGTGTGGATAAGATTTATTTATTTTTTTGCCTTTTAATATTCTCAAAGTTTTGAGTTTTGTCGCTGTATAATTGATTAATTTATTTTCTTAATTTCATAAATTTGAAAAATAAAATAATAAAATATAAAAGCAATCAAAGCTTGTCATAGAAATGAAAATAAAAGTAATGTTTTCGGAATATAGAACAAATTATATACAAGACTTCATTTTTAAGAAAATAAACTCATCTTGACAAGTCTCGTAAATGATTTATAACAACAAAAGAGTACGTTGGTATTATTTTCACTAACAGCCATTCATTTCAAAAGTTCAAATCCAAGCAGTAATGTAATTTCAATTTATAAGTTTTATGTGTATTATAAGAATTAGTTACCTTACTGGTTTAAAAGTATCCTTTAATAGTTATTAATTATGTGGATTTTCAGAAATTCAAAATATCCCCAAACATGGTAAAAACGGTCAAATAATTAAAGCAGAGGCACCCCTCTTTCAAATTTGAAAATTCCTACCGTTGCTCCAGTTATCCTACATAAGACCTTGTTCACTGTCCAAAATAAACTCACTGTTTAGAACAATTCTTCAGAAAAAAACTCTTAAACGCTGTTCTTTTGCTTCATCGATGGGTGACACAGTTGTTCCGGTAGCCACAAAGAGGGGGAGGGGCAGAAAGGCCCTGAAGGAGAAAATCCCATCAACAAACGAGGTCAACATTATCGCCGGAAAGGTTTCTGAGTCTCCGGCGAGTCCAATTTCAGCCTCGTTGAAACAAGATTCCAAGAAGCAGCAATCTTTCGAGAAAGAATTGCTCGAGATGCAGGAAATGTTGCAGCAGATGCGCCTCGAAAAGGAGAAGACCGAAGAGCTTCTGAAGGTTAAAGACGAGGCTCTGAAGCAGAAGGACGCAGAGCTCGAAAACCGTGGCCGTGAACAAGAGAAGCTTCAAGTTGAGCTGAAAAAACTGCAGAAATTGAAGGAGTTTAAACCAACTATGGTGAGTTCAGTTCATCTCTCTGACGGATGCTTAAATTTTATCACGGTCTTCAAATATGTTTAGGGTTTCATCGGGATCACTGATCTTGTAGACATTATGTTTGTGTGATTGCAAATCTTTTTTAAAGGTTTGATTTTTTTTTATTTCCCTGTGTTTTCTTTTATTTATTTATGTGGGTGTTTCTGTTCTGTGTGTGTAGAATTTGCCTGTGATGAAAGATAATGAAACAAAGAAGGACAAGAAGAAGAAAACAGGCTCTGAGAAGAAAAGGCCTTCCCCACCTTATATTTTGTGGCTGAAAGATCAATGGAATGAGGTAAAACCAAGTTATTATGTGGAATAATTTTTTTTTATTTCCTTCTTTCATTTGTTAGTTTCGCTTGAATTCAATGGTTCAATGGTTTTAATGTATGCTGCAGATAAAAAAGACGAACCCAGAGGCAGAATTTAAGGAAACTTCTAACATGTTGGGGGCTAAATGGAAGACTGTGAGTGCAGAGGAGAAGAAGCCTTATGAGGAGAAATATCATGCTGAGAAAGAAGCTTATCTGCAAGTGATTGCCAAAGAAAAGCGTGAGAGTGAGGCAATGAGGTTGTTTGAAGAGGAGCAGAAACAGAGGACTGCCATGGAATTGCTTGAACAGTACATGCAATTCAAACAAGAGGCAGAAAAAGACACCAAGAAGAAGAACAAGTAAATTTTAAAAACTCCCTCTTAGACCATTTACAATGCTGTTTGTGCATATTACACTTCTCTTCGTACCTTGTCTGGTTAGTGATGTTCGAATTGCATTTTCCCAGGAAAGAGAAGGATCCTTTGAAACCAAAGCACCCCATGTCTGCTTATTTCTTGTTCACCAACGATAGGCGTGCAGCTCTTATTGCCGAAAACAAAAATTTCTTGGAGGTAATTGCGTGTACTTTTTCTCCCATTTCTTGTTCATTAACCATCACTCTTTCTAAACAAAACAAAAAACATAAATTGTTGCTTCTTTTATTCAGGTTCCTAAGATCACAGCCGAAGAGTGGAAAAACATGACAGAGGAACAAAGGAGACCCTATGAAGAGGTTTGTTCATTTGGTCTCTCAACTCTAGTGATTATTTATTTATACAGGCATCGATTTCTTACAAATAATTTGTGTTGTAACCCTCAGATGGCAAAGAAGAACAAGGAGAAATATGCTTTGGAAATGGAGGCTTATAAGCAGAAGAAAAATGACGAGGCTGCACATCTCATGAAGGAGGAGGAGGAGCATATGAAACTTCAGAAACAAGAAGCCTTGCAACTGCTGAAGAAGAAGGAGAAAACTGATAACATAATCAAGGTATTTTTATTTTTCTTCTGTTCTCTTTCAGTTTCAAATTAAACCCTTGTCATTATACTAATGCTAACCCACCCTATCATGGCCAGAAAACAAAACAGAATCGTCAGAAGAAGAAACAGAACAAGGAAGACAAGAATTCTGATCCAAACAGGCCTAAGAGGCCTCCATCATCGTTCATCCTATTCGGGTAACTTCAACTTGCAAGTTAAACTAAATTGACAAAGTATTGTATATGGTGTTGTAGAAAGTTGAAATTTTGTTCTCTGCTCTCAGCAAAGAAGCAAGGAAAACTTTACAAGATGAAAGACCAGGAATCAACACATCAACCCTTAGTGCACTTGTCTCGTTGAAGTGGAAGGTATGTATTGCACCATATCTTGTTTGTATTGCACCATATCTTGTTCCACAATCAATATAGGTTTTGCTTAGAACAATCATTCAATTTGATTTTGTTATCATTGATTAGGAACTGAGTGAGGAAGATAGGCAATTCTGGAATAGCCAAGCATCTGATGCAATGGACGCGTACAAGAAGGAGATGGAGGAATACAACAAATCTCTTTCTGCAGTTGCAAACCAGGAGCTGAAAACTGAAGAATAAATGTAGAAAAAAAAAATCTCGTAGTGCATGTTCAAATTATATTGAATATGCTTATCTTGAAAGTTTAGTCGTAAATCTTGTTGTCACCCGTAATTTTCTTTACACGAGTTGTAAAGAAAATGGAACAATCATGTCTGGTTCATTTTTAGATTTAAAAGTACTACTGCCAATTTCTCTTAACTTCATTTTGTTATCCTAATCATGTTTACAAGCTAACTCTATTCCAAGAATCTCTTAAAATATTTTTAACATAAACAAAATGCAATTAGAAGTTGTTTGCATCACTCATGTGGAATATCTCTTTCCAAAGCAACGCATTTATTTAACATTATTTGTTGACACTGAAGAGTTGTTATCTGAGCAAGGAAGCCTTTTCAACAAACATGAGCCATAAATGCTAATAACACCTTTGACTTTTCCAGAGTGTTGTCGTGTGTAGTGCCTCTTGAATGCAATTCATTGTCTTTTATGGTCACCTCTGAGTATCTTGTGTAAGATGATGTATCTGGGCTGCGCCTACCCAGATGCCTATTTACAAACAAATAACTTTTTTTTTTTTTTTGCATTTTTTTGTGATGTTTTTTTTAGCATCAAATGTAGACTCTTTTCTCGGTTTTCAAAGAGACCAATCTTTTTGTCAAATCAAACATCTATATTCACACTGTGTGACAACTTGGTTTGATGTGGTTCATTTGTGGAGAAGTTGAAATGAAGAAATAAGAAAAAGTTGTTCAAAGTTGGATAGACCGAGATGGGTGGCTTGATGAACGTTTTCGGATAAACTATTTAATTTAAAAAATAATAATTCCTGAGCATAAAAATATATCAACACTTACTTAATATTTATTTAGAGTGAAAATAAATAAATAAATATATATTATTGTTTTTAAATTTTTTGAATCTGAAAGACGACAGATTTGGAAAGTGTGTACACAACAACAAACACAAGAAATTCTCCGTCGTCGGTGTCAAAATATGCTTTATGAGGAAATCGAAAGAAGGCGTGCAACCCAGTTTTCATACACCTCAATCATTGAAAATAGAACTTAGATAAAAACTTTATTTGTTATTTATTGGATTAATATAATGTAAATGACACCTTACAAATTACAAATTGAGTTTAACAAATACACACTTCTACATATTTTTAACAAACACAATAAAAGGCTAATGTTTATAATATATTTTTTAAAACACAGGACCCATAAGTCTAACTGTATATTTATTTATTATAAACTCTTCTTACCCACATTGATAGAAGGTGAACATTTTCCTTTTGTTGTCATTGTGATATCAATTAATTAAGCATTACATATCTTAATTATTAATTGTAGAGTTATTGAAATATAGAAATACATTGGAGATTGAATCTAATTAATATAAAATTTAAATTATTAATTACTTTTTTAATTACCTAACAAAATTACTTTTAAACTTTCTAAAAATAAATTACTCTTAGGATAGAAATATTTTTGGTAATTGAAAAATATTCTGCAAAGACTCCTCGAGCAATTATTTTTAACACTAGTTAACTTTGAATTCAAAATGTTGTAAGATTCAAGAGAAATATGTTTTTGCAAAAGACAATTTGACATTCAAATTGAGATGTGCGTTAACAAACAATAAATATTATGATAATAAATGTAATTAATTTATCTCATAAATAGTTATTTATAATATATTTATTAGCTTTTACCCTAATTAGTTTAATATTATGGTAACATGTTTTAGTTCTTCTCTTCACCATAATTTATTTCTGTGTTCCAACATAAAATGGTATTAACTTAAGATATCTAAGTCATCTAGACATAATTTAATTGTCAAATATTGGAGATAAGCAGAAATCATCTCAGGTTAAATAGTCAAGATATTTTATAACATGTACAATACAGTAATTATTATGGTTTATAAAAAAATAATATTAATATATAATTATCTTTTTACTTTATAAATTTAAAATTTATAATAATCTCTTCAAAATTAATTATGCATAATTTTAATAAATACATATAACAATTAATAAATATCAATCACAAATTCAATTATTTTAACTCAAAAAAATTCAAATAATATTATTTGATTTAAAATTTTATATTAAAATTTTGGTTTTTTATTGTAAAAAAACAAAATATATCCTATTTCATTAATTAGTTTTTGGTCCCTTAATTTTAAGTGAATTTTGGAATTAGTCCATTTTGAAACTTTGAACCAATTTAGTCCTTCATCTTTTGAAATACGTGGATTTAGTCCTTTTAATCAAATTTTGTAAAGTTTATTTGACATTTCAAGTGTGTTTTACAATAGTATTTGACTTAACATTAAAGCAAAAATGTGTCAAACAGTATAAACAACTCAAATACAATCCTAATATGCGTACGAAATATCAAATAAACCTAACAAAATTTGATTAAAATGACTAAATCCACGTATTCCGAAAGATGAAGGACTAAATTGGTCCAAAGTTTCAAAATGGAGACTAATTCCAAAATTCACTAAAAGTTAAGGGATCAAAAACATATTTAACCCCATTAATTAATATCCTATTTAATTAATTTAAAATAATAGGATAGCAACTAACCTAATATATATACCGATCCACACTCACGTATAGCTTTCATTTTCCTTCTTCCTTAATTAATAACTCACGGCCAGTTCATCCATGACGGAACCACCAAAAGCCGATATCCATAACCGCCACGACGAGGATGCAGACGCCGGAGCTGCTTTCGTTCTCCAATCCAAAGGTAAACAACTCCGATTCAACAACCATTCACATCAGAACTCATGAATTTAAATGGTTTTGCGTTAATCGAAAGTAGCCACCACATTCATGCATGGCTGATAAAGTCTCCGAGAAATCACCAATTGACAGGTCAGTGGTGGCACGCCGGATTCCACCTAACGACGGCGATCGTAGGACCAACTATTCTGACTCTGCCTTACGCGTTCCGAGGATTAGGGTGGGGACTTGGATTCTTAGGCCTAACGACGATGGGAGTGGTTACCTTCTACTCCTACTTCCTCATGTCCAAAGTTCTCGATTACTGTGAAAAATCTGGTCGCCGACACATCCGTTTCCGAGAGCTAGCCGCTGATGTTTTAGGTGATTAATTTACGAGAATTTCTTTGACGCAATTTTTTCTAGAATTTTATTCTTTTAATTGATTAATCTTGTCATCGCCAAGTCTTTATTGTTTCTCAGTCATTTTCCTTGATTCCGGAGCTTTTTCTCCTTCCTCAGTTATTCTCTTGTTGACTTCTTCAATAATAATTAATTATTAATTATTTTTAAATCACTTTTCCGTTGAGATGTTAAACGTTCACTTCACATGTATTCTATCTCTCTCTTTTTAATACTTCTTTGAAAGTTATAAATGAATGGAGGTTAAGCACTAATGGGTTTGAGCTAACTATATAAAATAAATGTGATACCGTTTCTTATTTAAAATTGTAAAATGAAATTTTTTTATTTTTTATTTATTTATTTATTTTTATTTATTTTTTTATCCGCAAAAGAATTTTCTTCATATATGTTGTACAATCTCTTAATTTTTAATAATAATCTTTGCTTGAAGTGTGAGTTTCTTGATTAAAATGTTAATTTATGTACAAACCACACATTTTAATTTAAGTAAAGAGAGGTTTGTGACAAATTTAAAATGATCTTAAAGGTGAACTGATATAGGAGTTTTTTTAATTCTTATATTTTGTCAGTTTTATTCTTTATATTCTACATCATGGATTTCTCTCTCTTTATGGGATTTCTTTTTCTCATTGTTAGAAATAAATTTTCTTTTACACTAATTTAAAATATCTTTATTTCTTGTTGAATTTTGAGACATTAAAAAAAGGAGAAATATAATTGATTGTAATATTATGTTGACCATTATTACATTATTAGATATATTTAATATTTTGTAAGCAAATTAATTCAGTTTTATAAAAAGTTTAATATATATTTACTTAACGGTATGATATGATATAGATAATTATAACTTTTACACGTCATTTGACATTTATGATACACTTGTTGAAACATTAATGATTAAATAAGTTTAGTTTGATAGTTTTCGGTCAAATGTTTTCCTTTTCTTTCTTATTTTAATTTTGAAGACAGATAATACATTTTGGTAACTTTTTTTTTCTTCTTATTTAGTATTTACCAAGGTCTTTTGTTTTTATTATTTGGCTGCGAAATTTCGGGCTATATCTGGTTATTTTACACAAATTTGTACAAATAATTTGTGCTCACAAAATACTTGTGGCCCGAATTTGTACACCCATCCCAGATTTAGTTTGGTGGGATATTTATCTTTTGGATCAATTGAAATTTCTGTATGAAATTAAATCAGAAAATTTAAGATAATAGTGTCTACATTTTTTAAATGAAATTTTACTCTGATTCTGTTTCACTTGTATATCATTTTTTGTTCTTTAACTATGAATACTTTCCAAAGCCATATATTCATCCCTTACAGACTCATATATTTTTTATTACTCAACTTAATTCCTTTCATTTTTTCGCAAAAATAAAGCAACACATGTTATACCTCGGAAAATAATGTATGAGGAGTTTTTTTTGTCTTCTTTGTATCTTTTTATTCCTCAAAATAAAAACTGATACTATTTTCTCAGGTTACATCATAGGTGTATGTAAGGTTTATATTTTATGCACTTTTTTATTAATTTTTGTAAGATTATAAAACAAGTATTAATTTGTAACAGGGTCAGGATGGATGTTTTATTTTGTAATCTTTATTCAAACGGCAATCAACACTGGCGTTGGCGTTGGAGCAATCTTGCTTGCGGGTGAATGCCTTGAGGTTATATATTTATTATTATATAAAGAAATTATAAAGACTACACCGATGAAAGCAACTGCTTATAATTATGTATACCTGTGTTATTATATATAATAGTATTAAGAGTTTCGTTTACTCCCATCTGATTACTCTTTTATGCCTCTTTTCTTTCGTGTAACCTATCAATAAGTGCTGATTACTCTTTTATGCCTCTTTTCTTTCGTGTAACCTATCAACAAGTTCTCACTTATTGATTAGACATTGTACTTAAAACATTGTAAGTTGTGAACTATTTTGGATTTTTTTTGAGCTTTCCTAACTCGTACATAAGTTATTGAACTGATCCAAACTTCCAATATAAAAATTGTACCGTCTAAAGTGTTAAGAGGATGAGTCGTCATGGAAATTTCCACTCAGAACTTAAACTCTACCTAACGTAACGTAACCATGGTTGGGTCTAGCCGAATTGTTGAGTTACAGTGAGTAGTGACAAACTGAAACTGGCCAAGAGGGTAGTCAATGAGAAAATAACAAAGTTTCAATGAAGGAAGAGAGAGAAAATGGAAAGATACAAATTCAATAATAGCAAATTATTGAACTGCTTTTTTCACAAGTTAGGCTAGGAGTTAAGTGCAGTGCAAACGCAACAGGGAGATAATTGTGATTTGTTGAGTCACGCATTCTGCTCATTGAAACATTGAAATTTTGCTCACACGTCATAATGATACGCATTTTGGCCTGGACCGATAACTCTAGAATAATCTTTTTCTTCTGCATTATCTTTTAGTGTTACTGCTTATTGCTTTAAGAGAATATGATTATTTGGAGTATTAAATATCCGTGTCAACTGTTAAAGTATTTCATTTTTCTAATTGTTAACTTGAAAAATTTATTGACTTTTTTTTTTGGTCGTGGAAGATCATGTACTCCAATGTTTCAGTTCATGGATCCCTCAAATTGTACCACTTTATAGCAATGGTGACAGTGGTGATGATAGTTTTATCTCAGCTTCCTTCTTTCCATTCCCTGCGACACATCAACTTTTGTTCACTACTTTTCGCCCTTGGCTATACCCTCCTCGTGGTTGTTGCCTGTATTCATGCAGGTATATTCTCTTTGAGTTAATTTGACACAATTTAGAATTTGTTGTCAAATGCTAACTAGACAATAATAGAGTTTTTAACTAAAACATTGCTGAATGTTTAATTTCTCACAAACTCAAAGGTTATGAAGTTAACAATTCTATGTTACAGGTACGTCAAAAAATGCCCCTCCAAGGGACTATTCTTTAGAACCTAAGAAGTCTGCAAGGGCTTTCAGTGCCTTCACGTCCCTCTCCATACTTGCAGCAATATTTGGGAATGGCATATTACCCGAGATACAAGTATCTAATGTTCCTCTTTCTAAGTTTAAATATTTTGTTTGAATGTTTCATTGACCTTGTCATTGCAAATACACAGGCAACTCTGGCTCCCCCTGCCACTGGGAAGATGGTAAAAGGCCTTATTATGTGTTACACAGCAATTTTTGTGACTTTCTACGCTGCAGCAGTTTCTGGATATTGGGTGTTTGGAAACAAATCCAGCTCAAACATTTTAAAGAGTCTGCTACCAGATAGTGGACCTTCTTTGGCCCCAACCTGGGTTCTTGCACTTGCAATCATCTTTGTTCTTCTTCAGCTCTTTGCCATTGGCCTCGTAAGCTCCCCCACACTTCTCTGTAATGAAATTTCATGAACAAAACTGTCATGAGCAAAGGTTTAACAATGTCTGTCCCACAGGTTTATTCTCAAGTTGCTTATGAGATAATGGAGAAGAAATCAGCTGATGTGAGGCAGGGGATGTTTTCCAAAAGAAACCTCATTCCTCGGATCATTCTCAGAACAATTTACATGATATGCTGTGGGTTTTTGGCAGCCATGTTGCCGTTTTTTGGAGACATCAATGGTGTGGTTGGTGCTATTGGTTTCATCCCTTTGGATTTCATTCTGCCAATGCTTCTGTACAACATGACATACAAGCCTCCAAAATCATCCTTAACTTACTGGATCAACCTCTCAATTATAGTGGTGTTCACGGGTGTTGGAATCATGGGTGCATTCTCTTCCATAAGGAAATTGGTTCTTGATGCCAACCAGTTTAAGCTATTCAGCAGTGATGTTGTGGATTGACCAAAAGTTCTTTCAATTTGTCAAACATGTAACATACACTAATCTCATGAGAGCTTGTAAATTTCAAAATAACGAACAGAAGTTTAAGAAGAATCCATTCCCAGCGGTGGTTTAGAATGTGCAACAAAAATGTGGGAAGGAAAACAATGGTTACAAAAAGAAAGGACCTTAATCTTATAATGTTATCGGGCTACAAAGCCCAACTAGCATGTCCAGTAAAATCAGAGTTGGAGATGAAAATTGTTAGTATTCTTATATGGGTACATTTTTCAAGATCCAATCAACGGAATCACCTTGCAATCTGTTTATTTGGTTCTGTGTTTGACCTACAAGATTTGCGAACTCGTTACAAATTTTGTAGAGTTTGATTTTGTGCATAAATCACGTGAAAAGTAAAATATTAACTCGTTAACGAAAAGAATTATGTTTAAAAACTTCAATGCATAGTGCTTAATATTGACAAATTATGAGTTAATGTTTTGTTCTGTTAACAAATATCAATGCAAAAAGCCTTTACACTGTCAACTAATGTATTCTAATAAATATTTAAGAATTTATATCTAATTTCAAACTTTCATAATATTTAGAGTTATACTGCATTACATTTTTTGTTTCAATTTAGTCTTCTATAATTTCCTAAGGATTTATGAAAAATAAATAATTGATTTTTTGATAAAATATCTAATTCGAACAGGTATTAGAAAAGATTCTATTCAAATTCTTAATTTGAGATATAGAGGAGGCGTAAGTATTGATTGAGTTATATTCTTAATTTGACTTCTGAAACGCTATTTTTGATTTTTTTAGTTAACATTAACTCAAGTGTTTACATATGAGTTAAATATTAATAGACCATAAATAATTCGTGTACATGTGCGTACTTTAACAACTCGTATGTTAGTGTATGTATTTTAATAACTTGAAAATAATTCAAGTATATATCTTTGTGTGTATTAATTAGTAACAACAAGTTTCATGTATTTAATTAGATCAAACCTTAATTTTGAAGTTAGATTGTTTAAACATGAGATAAAGTTTAGTAACACTTTTTTAATTCCTCACGAATTAAATAGCATTGGTTGACACAAGCAACAACTTTTTATGTCATTTAATTAAGTAGTTTTAAGATACAAATTATTTTAATGTTAATTGCCTGACAAAGTTAATTACTGCATTCAACAATAAATCATCATCAAACATTAAAAAGAAACATACCTAGTATTTTCTATTGTTTGTACATTCTAAATTATTTGTAACTGAAATCTAACGGTATAACTATGGCAGGAATTCAGAGTCTAAACATCCGAGCTCATATCAATAGGAAAACTAAGTGATCGATATTAATATGATAACATTTAACTTATTCACATCATTTATACACTTTTACTTGAATATTAGTTGAGAAATATATTTATAACCTTAAATAAATTTAATAAAATTTGATTAAAAAAATTAAATTTTAAAATTTTAAAAAATAAAAAACTAAATTAATCTAAAAATTTAAAACTAATTTCAAATTTTACTCAAAATTAAAATTAATCCTAAGTTCATAAGATATTTTATCGACTTAAACATAAAAAAAAAAATATTTCTTCCATTAATCTCCCATAAAAGTGATTAAAGGATTAAAAGTAACCTTCTACTAAAATAAATATCCATGAGCATGACCTATTTAGTTTTTTACTCAAACCTAGCCAACTGCACTTCATGTCAGAATTATTTAATCCTAGTCAAACTTCAAATTAAATGAAGTTCCTATTTCACGTTCAGTTGTTGAGATTAATTATTACTTTCCATGCCACATTTATCACGAATTCATATACACCTGGAAACCGATAACTGCGTTTTGCATCTTTCCACGTATGCTTAAAGGTTATTGCGTACTCTACCTTCTTAACTCGATATCGTGGCCATTTCAGATTTCAACTCCCAAAAACAACCTAAACTTGATAATATCTTAATTAACAAAAAACAAAAAGTATAAGAAGATATCAGTTTTCTTTTTCTTTTTAGTAAGTCAAAGATTAGGGTTGTTAGCTCAAACTTCTATATTAACTTTATGCATTGTAGTGTATCAAAACTAAATTATTCCACCAAAGATCCCGAGAAAATATATCATAGAAACTCAACGATTAAACGTTCTTTATTAATTCCAGAAATAACGAACAACAACATTAAAACTCACGATATGGATCTGTTAATTAAAAAAAATGTACATGTATTATGCTTCAAGGGATCATCATAATTCCTGTCTTCATGGAGAAGCACTCCAACAAAACAATGAAAACCAAATACTTTAGGTGTTGATTTTTGATATAGTATAAGCAATGCCACCGCATGCACCCACGTGATTATGAATTTAATAATCTTTCGAGTAAATTAAAATAATCCAAGGTTGTACTCAATGGCACACAGCCAAGTATGTACGTATGAATATGACACGACACGACACAATTGTTACACACACATGATTCAAGATTTCAAGGGGCCACTTTTATTCCACGTCCCAGTGTCCCATACTTTCCCACTTATCTTCATCATGTGTATACATTTTTTTTTTTTTTTTGCACATTCATTTAGTTATGTTCCCAATGCAACGCTGGCACAGAAATTGAAAAAAGAAGAGTGTTCTCACGGATTTAATGGTAATGGTGGTCAATATCCCTGCGAGATGAAACCCTAATTATTATAAAAACCCTCACTTTCCGAGTCACAAAGTCATAACTAACGCGTTTCATCCTTCACCAAACATCACATAAAAGTGGTCAAACGTCACTTTCTCCGATCCTCTTCTCCATTTACTCATATCCATATCTCCATTCTTCTATATACATATAGTTCCAACACTCGCCAAAATTAAGAAAAATCTAACATTGTTTTGTAGCACATGGAGAAGAAATCAAGAGAAGAAAAGCTTAACCAGGTTTCGAAGGGAAACGTTTGGGATTGTGGCAGCACCCTATACGATTCCTTCGAGCTCAACTCCTTGAAACGGGAATTGAACACGGCAATAGCGAATTCCCCGAAAAACAGAAGAACCCTTTCCATGTCTCATTTACCCGAACGTTGTCTCTCACTTCAACTTCATCATCCTCAACCACCCATCATGTCCGAAAACAAGCCTTTCAAGATCTCTCGAACCTTCCACAAACTCCTTCGATTCGTCTTCAAGTCCAGCAACAAGTTAAGGACTTCTTCTACTTCTTGTTCTAGGTCTACCACCCCCACCAGTAACACTACTTTCCAAGTGGCAGAAAAATATTCCAACAAAGATCGTTTCTACGTTGTTTACGACAAATCGGAACCCGTTCTCTCCACGATTCCCGAACTTCCGGAATTTGAACTTCCGGAATTTGAGGTGGCTGTGCTTTCGCCGGAGATCGCTTCGTTTGTGAGAAAGTCGGCGTCGGAGAGGTTTATGGCCACCGCCGCTATCGGTATTTCGTGTGCTTGAGATGATCATAGATATTATATTTATTATTGTTATTGTTATTGTTATTTCATGTCATAATAATAACGTAGCAATTAACGTGTGTATAGTGGGTTTCTGCTTATGTTATAAGTTTTGATAATTCACGATGCAATTGTTTAATTTTATTTTACGAGGGCACGTTGAATTATGGGACCGCGTAGGAATGTGTAACTGTGATTATTGTTAATAAAATAATTGTCGAAAGTTCTTCCTCCCACGAAATTAAAGGGATAATGATTTCTATGTGTTCATGATTGATTAGGGTTTGGAGCCAACTAGGAGAGACGCGTTTGGTTTTTGATTGGGATTTTAGATGAATGGGTGGTGGGGCACCCATTTTAAGACGGAAGAAGTTACTTTCAATTATTCAACTACAAGGTTTGAACTATTTGTACAAAACGACAATTTCATCATAAGGAAATTCCACAATAAAAAATATCGTGTAATAGATGTGTAATAAATAAGTCATTTCATAAAAAATAAAATAAAATAAACAAAGCATACACACGTATAAAAATATTGAGATATATTTATATTAGTGTGATTTGTAAAGGAAAAATAAATTTATTACAGATTATTCCTATCCTCATAATTATTGGATTAATTTAAATTAACAAAACTCCTAAGATCTGTAATTTAATAATCAACTCCTTAATTAATTATCAGATTGTATCTATAATAACATGAGCATGAACTAAACCTAATAACAATCCTAAATCTGTTATTAGAATTTAGAGATATTAAGTTGTTTCGTATCCAATTTACATAATATTTTTTAATCAATATCTAAATTTTAAAACATAAGTGATCAAATCATCTTAAATATTTAGCAACAAATTAATAAATTAAAATGAATAATAGAATATCAACTAATTAATGATAATATATTGGTTTTTCTTTTCCTCTTTCATTGCAAACAAGTCTATGTATCTATGGCGCCTCCTCCTCTCCTCTTAATATTCCTCTTCCCCCTCCTCATTTTATTACTCATTTTATTCTTTTTTTTTTCTCTTTTCACATATATCTCTTCTTAATATATAAAACAATATCATTAGATTTTTTTCTTGAAAATTTGTTGCTCATTTTACCAATAGATTTATCGAAGAAAAATAAATTATTAATAGAATTCATCATCGATATATTACTGACGAAATTTATTGACAAAATTAACCGTCAAATATATTATAGACAAAAATATTTATATGTAAACAAATTTTAGTTTAGCGACAAATTTTAATTATAACGAATTAATTATCGACAAAATCTATTGGTAATTTAAATTATAAAATTCATCTATAAAATTCAATGGTAAAATTATGTTTATTGACAAATTTATTTCATCCGTTAATAATTATTAAAATTCTTGTGTAGGAAGTTAATTTAATAATTCTTGATGTAATAATTGAAATTTGAAATGACTCGTAGGGTTTACATTGTGATTTTTTATGTAATTGGCATTGATCAAAATTTAACTAAAAAAGTAGGTATTTAACTCTATGAGACTCGCATGATTATAACTCAATGGGTTTGCGTCGAAGAATATTGGCACACAATAATATCAAAGATGAAACTTTGTTTATATGAATAATCCACCAATCTAAATGATTCAAAAGCTACTTAAAATAAAATTTGACTAAACATGTGAAAAGATAATAAATTTAAGATGAACCCCTTTTAATTTTTGCCTATGGGAGGAGGGGACGATAATGTGTAAAAAGTATATACCTCTTCGGTCTTAAATGTTTCAAATAAATCGTGCAAAAAATATATGACTTAAAATAATAGAATATTTACATCATCAATATTTTATTAATAAATGTTAATCAATTGTTTAAATTTTATTCATTTAATAGTAATGATTAATTAAAAATAATATTGAATTTAAAAAATAAAATAGAATCATTATTAATAAATAATTTATCTCATTTTTTATTTATTTTCTTTTTCTTTTTCTTTTTTCACTTCTTAACTTTCAAGGAACAATATAACAATGTTAGTTGGATGTAATAATGGCGGACAAGTGGTAGATAGAGTTATAAATGAATTTCTTTTGAAAAGTAAAGATGAAAGCAAAGACTTGTAATAGACTAATGTGTTAGAAGTTATCATAATGGTTAGAGATAAAATTATTTGTGAACCTCACAAATTTATGTTTCTCTATGGTCATGGATGTTTATCAATTGATTTAATATCTGAACATAAAATTAAGAATTATCATAAAACATTAAAAATAAAAAATATTATATAATCTATATAGAAAAAATGTTATCGTGTTGAATATTACATATTCAAGATTTTGCATGAACTAAATTGTTATCTATTGTATATTTATTCTCGAGTTTATAAAATTGTGTTTAACTTAAGATATAAATGCATATATTTAACTACGCTACGAGTTTAGATGTGATGCTTCAAGCTGGATAAATTGATAAATTTCATTATTTCTTTTGATATTTTTATTATTTTTTAAAAATTAAAATAGTATAATCTAAGTAAAAGTAATATATATTTAGATTTTATTTAAATTTGACTTTAAAATTAAACTAAATGGAAGTCATAAGATAAAAAAATAAAACGTAAATTAAATCATTTTCTTATATCAATTAATTCAATACAAATCTAACACTTTTAGTTTTTACCCCCACATATGTAATGATGTCAAATCCTGACAAAATATAATCGTGGAGGTAATTAATAATCATTTCAACTTAATATTTTTCATTAAAAATGAATTTGTTGACTAATCTACTTAAACCACTTAAACCATTTAACGGTTGAACATTTCAATCATATCCTATATGCATCATTTAGAAAGCTTGTATGTCTTTACTTTTATTTTTTCTTTAATCGTGTTCGTAATTTTAATTAAACATCTTGTTTGGGTGAGTTATATATTCATACTTATTTATGTAAAAAAACACGATAAGTGCAAACTGCTTTAAAAATTATTTTTAACTTATTTATGTAAACTTTCTGAAAAAAACTAACCATCTATATTTTAGACTAATTCAGAGGGCCTATTATTTTGTATTTCCTCCTTAAATTAAATATTTTGTTTCTTTCCACATATTAACATTTTTATTTGAGACCACCATTGTGTACTATATTTTGGACATATATTATGGACGGTGATTGTATTATTTTCTTGAAATCAAATATTGGATTCTTATTAATCATGCTAATAACTCCCATGTAGTACTGAAACTTTTATCTTTAATAAAAACGAGTTGGACTGAGATTGAGGCTTTAGAGGAAGGTGAGCCCAAAGACCCGTTTGATGGTGCTGAAAAAGGGGCCCAGCCCATTTGGGGAACAGGTTGCGAAATTGAACGGTAGCGGGTGTTGCATGAGCAAGAGATGAGATAGAGGAAGAGAGAGCAGCGAAATGGGTGGTACCATGAAGTTGTCGTTGTCCCTGCCACTGGCGTCCCTCTGTAAAGCCCCCAACTTTCTGAACCCTCCAACCAGCTTTCTGCAAAAGCACAACGTAAACAGCCTCAGAAGAAGCACCAAATGGAACCCTTGCAACGGAAAAAGAAGAGGGATCGTGTGCGGGTTGCCGTTGCCGGTTGATCCATGGGCACCCACCATTGATTCCCAGAGCATCGCTTCTCAGCTTTTCGCCTTCTCTTTGTTTCCTTACATCGGATTCTTATACTTCATTACCAAGTCCAAGACTGCTCCAAACCTCACCCTCTTTGGCTTCTACTTCTTGCTCGCCTTTGTCGGCGCCACAAGTCAGTCTCTCTCTATCTCTGTCCCTTTCGTTACTGCAATTCTTCTACTCTATCTGATTTCGTATGTTTTCAACTTTTTTTTTTCATGGCTCTGGAAAATTGAACAGTACCTGCTGGAATTTACGGTGAGTTTTAAGTTAATTTCTTGAAAATGAGCTCAGTTTAAAGAAGATGGACGTGTAATTTGTGTTCCTTGCAACAGCGAAGGTGCATTATGGAACTTCTTTGTCCAATGTCGACTGGTTACATGGCGGGGCTGAGTCGCTTCTAACTCTCACTAACTTGTTCATTGTGTTGGGCCTCAGAGAGGGTCTTAGAAAAATTGAAAATACACAAGAAGATGAAACTTCATCTGCTCCTAAGTCAAGCTCGGAGGAGTAAAAGAAGGAACCCGGGATGCAGGTTTGATATTTGAAGTCATTTTGTTGTTAATATTATTATATCAATGTGTAATTAAGTTGTTGATTGGAATGGAATCTTACAAAGGTTTGGCCAGCGAATCCAATTTTGATGTGTAATTTTTTATCGTCGTTCTCTTAAGTGCTCTTCAGTAGTGTTCTAAAAACTCTTTTAATATTGATTTATTTCTGAGAGGACGCAATATTGTAACTTAATTTGGTGGGTTAGTTGTTCTTTGTGGCTACTATGCTCTTGTACTAAAGATGGGGCATTGGGGTTGTACCAAATAGCAATACAAATTTGGAGCACCTATAAATTTGAAAGTACACTCCTCAAACTGCTAAATTGTGCCAAAACTGTAATTCTAATATTGACCAAAAGGAATGACATTTATAAGTGCTGCAGTTGCTGATTCTTTATTCTAAAATTCTACTTCTGTCTGGAGTTGTCCTATTTTAGGAAGACTATATGCTCAATGTGTTCCATTTATAGTGCAATCAGGAGAAAAATCCTGGGGTGTTGAAAGGGAAATTGGGGTCAATTTCCACTGGATCAAGTGAGAAATTGAAATCGGGAATTGGAGAATTGGTTGCTGATGTGTTGGTGGAAATGATCTCATTAATATCTGAGTCTGAATAAGGCTTGTTGTAGATTGCACCAAACTCATTCATCTGGAAAGTTGGGGATGGGAGATAGTTTGATTCTGGTGTTGTTGGAGATAACAGGTGCGTTTGGTATTGATCGCTCAAGAAATACTCATTCTCTAGGGTCAAAGGAATCAAGCTGTGGTTGTATTGTTTCGTGCATCCTGATGAAGTCGAAGGGAAAGTGAAAGGATATGCCATATCTCCATTGTCTAGTTTGTCTGTGTTGACAGACAAGATGTTTCTGAACTTTGTAAGGTTTTCTTGTGATGCCTGTGCATGGTGAATGTCAATGTTATGACTGTGTGTCTTCTCTTGTTTGTCTGGTGACTTAGGTGGCAAAACGGCGTTGTTTCCTTGAGAACAGGTATGTTTTCCTCGGTAGGTTATGTCAAATATTGTGGGATCTTCATCTGATCTCTGCACTTGCTTCGTGGCCCAACAACCCTGTGTGTTGCGGAAGGTGCACCTATAGTAACTTCTGCAAGTGATACAATGGGTTGTGAATTAGAAACTGCCCTTGGTCAAGTCAACTTTATCCTTAACTATATTTATCATTATCTTTTTAAGCATGACATGATTACGGGAAATCCTCTCACCTGGGATATTTGGCTCCGAGGATGTCTTTTTGACCATATTTTCTCCAGTTGTAGCCATCTTCTTGCGGTCCTTCAAGACCACTCTCGCAGCTCACTCTTACATGATCCATCCATTTGGGCGTTATCTTTCTGAAGCCAATAAAATATTTGTTAGAGTTTTAATATAATAATCAGGCATAGTTTATGCTTATGTGGCAGAAAACTGCTACCAAGTGTGTCTAGTAATATTCACCTTTTCTTTGAATCATGTTTAATTTCTTGGTGATCCTTGACGGCCCCATCAAGATCCTCACTCAGAGGACTTCCATGGACGGATATTGGGGACTCCGGCAACAAAGTTGCTGTTGCTTGACTCGTGGCCTGCAACTCGGAAGTTGATGCATTGCATCTCAGAATGAGTAGAGCCTTTTCATAAGAAGATAGTATCCTCTGCAGCAGCATATCTTTTGAGTCAACTGAGTACGGCATTCTCAAGTCTTCCTTCAACTTCCTTGCTAGCTCCATTCCTTGAACTAGCTCATTGATGAGTGTGTTTTGTTCCCAGCTCCATTCACTCTCCATTTTTGTGTTGTTTATAGTAATAGTGTCAATGACAGGAGATGATAGTGCTTGATGTTTATCTCATGCCCAATAGTCTCACTTCTACTCTGGAAACGCACTTGGATCCAGAACCAATAGTTTCTTTTTCTGAAGTTGAGTTTGAAGCTGAAGAAATTTATGAGATCCTGGGAGTGGTGAAGTGTAGTAAGCAATGATCATGGACGTAGCCAGAATTAGGATTGGTGGTTTGACGTGGAAGAGAGCGGAAGTGAGGTTAGAGGAGGAGAGGGTGATGAGGTAAGGTATGTGTTATTTTGGGGTGAATGAAAGGGTAGTATTTAAAGGGTGGTTTTGAGTTGGAAAAAAAAAGGAGAGTTGAAAGTCCAAGTTTGACTGAGAAAAGCGAGTTTTTCAGCTAAGACCGGGATTTGGTCAGTGGAGAGTGTGGAGAATAGGAAATGTGACCGAGTCCACCGTTATGTTTGGTTAATCATAGGTTGATGTTCCTCGGAGGTATGATTGAATAGAAGAGTTTTGTAGTTAAGAGAATTTTCAAACCTCACTCCGCGTGGACGCTCTGTTACTATAATACTATTACTTTTCATTACAAACAAAGAAACACAAGAGACTGCTTACGCGACATGGTTGTTGCCATCAACTCAATTTCTCAGTTGATTTTCGCACACTCTTCGCCCAAGTCAACATAAAATAGGTACATACTTTTATACTCCTCACTCTATCATGAACTATGTTATTATTCATATTATTTATTTATTAGCTCTGTTAAAGGGTAACAAGCTTAGATTTCTTGAGTAACTAGGGTTAATTTACTACAATTTTACATACATCTATACAAATATCAGTAATTGTCAAACAAATATCCCACTTGTTTAGCCATTTTTACATGATTATACATATCAATCGACCAGACATATTTATGTTTTTATTGTATGAATTCATACTACATTTATTTTGCATAATATAATAATTTATACATGCAAACAAACAAAAATTATTAACTTAAATTTTAAAATGATTAAATTATTTTAAATATAGTTTTCGAAACTTAAGGTTATATATATATATATATATATATATATATATATATATATATATATATATATATTCTTGAAGCTACATTTGATTTAAGGTTATATTTTGAATATCTAATGTAAATTACTATATTATATACTTTAAATTACTAATTAATATTTATATTTCAAACATCTTAACTTAAGTCTAAACAAAATAAGGAAGTACAGTTTTGAAATGCACTTAACACAACAAAAATAGAAAATATAGAATATTAAAAGACATATCGGGAAATCATCATTTTTTATTTATTTATTGATTATGTTTGATTTCATTTTTAATAAAGATGGTTCCTCAAATTTTCTACCAAAAGGCTTCATAATTAAGATAAGAAAATATTTGAAAAAAAATATATTTTTAGAAATTAGGAAAAAATAACCTAAAAAAAACTGTTAGATTGCGGGTAGTTCCTGTTTTTTACAAGTTAAATATAAGATGTCTTTTTATGAGTAATAGAGAAGAGACTTAAAGTTCATAAAAGATGCCAATTGCATTTTAAGTTATATTACAAATATTATAAAACAGACAATTTAATATTTTATCTTTTACTTCTTTAAAATTATCATTTTTCTAAAATCTAATCCTTTATTCTATTTTTTAACCTTTTTAGCAGCTTTTGGGGCTTGTTTTTCTTTCCTAAGATTTTGCAAGATAATGAGTTTATGTAAATTTTCTCTCCTTATTTGCAGTGGTGGGGTTTGAGGAGGGAATGTGTTTTTATGGGAGTTTGAAGTTGTTGTATGTATTTCTATTTCAGGCTTTATTTATGATTTATAATCAATAATATTATTCAATTTATATATTTAGAAATTGTTTATCTTATTCTATGTTAATAATAATATTAGCTTGTGCATTAAATAGACTAAACTAAAAAACCTGCAGTTATAAATTGTGCTTTGATTCTCACATACTGCAGGTTACTCGAGTAACTTCGGAATTCAAACACAAACATCAACCTCTAATTGTTGTTAGCATTTGCTTTCTGTTACTTTTTGTTGCTATTTCAAAGCAATTTCTTATCCTTATTTGCTTTGTGTTCCTTAAAGTCAACATTTGAATGTTTCATTATTATAGACTTTGAATAAAAGGATCTACACATTCTAGCTGCCAAATTATTAATTATTAGAATCACAAAGTCCATAATTGAAAGTTGAACTCTTGATAATTTAGTGTTCAAAAGTTTTCACAAATAGAAGCTGCACTATTTTTTTATCAGAATTTACTTTTTCTTTTAATTTTAAATAATACATAAGAATTCCAGTACATACATTTTAATTTTAACACAATAAAAATATGTTTTTTACATAAAATATTTCTTCTTACAATTCTTTTTAGATGTCAAAACTAAGTTTTTTTTAGCTCTTTCCATCATGGAACTAGTATGTTACACATATACACTACTTTCAAGTTCCATATTGATTTTTATTAATAAAAGACCAGTTAAAAATTGAGTTATTGGATTTATTTGTAGGATAATATAATTTATCTTGTTTAGATAATATATTGCATTGGTGTTTGGAAGAATCTTCTTTCAATTTAAAGTGGTAACATTTTTGTTGCATGCATTGGTGAGACAACTGCTACAAGTCTCAAAGGGTAATCACAATATACAAATATTGGAATAATGATATCCAACGAGAACACTTTGAAGAATTATATTTTTGGAGTTTTTTTAAATATAAGATTTTCTTAACCTTTAGTTGTATTGGAATGTAAATCGTTTATCATTAATCTAAAAAATGTTTTTTTATTGCACAATAAAGTGAAATATAAACTAAATATTTGAAAATGTAATTTATTATTAATTTAACTATTACATAATTTATATTTACAAAATGATTATTTATAGTAGGTTTTTTTATGAATATTTATCATAATATTTAGTTATATAAAATATACATTTATCTTCTGCTTTATAAAAACTAGATTTCATAAATTGATCTATGCATCCTCTCATACGATATTCTTTTTTTTTTCTTTTTTTTCCCCCACAAAACATAATATAGCCCACACTTGATAGTAAAGGAAAATGTCTTTTAACAACATTTTTCGTGATTTTTGAAAAGTATTTCTGAGATACACACAAATACAAAAAGTTAAAAAAATAAAAAAAGTATTAAAGAGAATTTTTCTAAAAGCGATTATATACGTTAGACATGGTATATTTACAACTTGTGTATTTAAGTAATGAAAATGCATATACATGACAAATTATATTGACCAAATGAGAATCAATCATCTTCATTGCCCATGCCTTTAAGTTTTTTCTTTACCTTATATTAATCTGAATTCATCTGATTTAATAATCAAGAGAATTTTATAGTAACCTGTCCTTCATGCGAATGAAATTGATTTCGAATACTTAGATGAAAAAAATATACTAAAATAATTAATAACTTTTTTTGACAAAAACCATTGAGAAACTCGAGTGAAATTCATATATACTAACAGAAAAAAAAAAAAAAAAAATATATATATATATATATATATATATATATATATATATTTATTTTTTTATATAAATCAAGAGGATGAAAGATAATAAAAAGAAAAAGAAAACAGAGTGAGTACAATTTAAATAATATATATTAGATGCCATGGCTCTGCTCTATTTTCTTGATCCTCTGATCGAAATTAATTTGGTACATATTCGGTGGAGAAAAATGCCAAAAAAAGGTGATAAAATGATAGAATATGATACAAAAAATTGCAGTATTCTTAGCCCCACCGAGAAAAAGCAGATTCCATGTTTGTTCATAGATGGAACAGTATCGATCTATCTCTAAATTGAAGGCACGGTTGAACAAAAATCAATGCATGTCTTCCTCTATATAACACCTACTCACTCTCAAACCTTGCAAAGCATCACAAACAAACAAACAAACCAAACAAGTTCCTAAGAAACACCACACTTTTCCATCAATGGCCTCCGCACAGTGCCACAAAACCTGCGAACAAACCTGCCAACAGAAAAACCAGCACACCTCGTTTGGTCAGAAGGTTTCTGGTTTCTTCAAAGGACACCATAGCCACTCCAATGAGGTCACACACACCACCCAATGCACCTCCCAAACCAAAGTGCTTTCCCATTCAGGCCACTCAACCACCAAAACTGAAACACAATGCAGTTGCACCAAAACACAGACCAACAATAAGAGGGGGCACAAGAAAGGTCTGGTGCAGAATATCAAGGATCGTCTCTCAGAACACGATGGTAGCAGCAGTAGTAGCAGTGACAGTGAGAGTGACAATGAAAACTGCCGCAAGCGGAAGGCAAGTAACGTTTACACAATGCATATATATATATATTGTGATGCACTCAGTTAACTTGATTTCTGATACATGCAGGACTGAAGTTGAGTATCACAGAGGGTCAATGTGTGTGATCATTGAAGAAAGCTAGCAGAGAAGATGAAGCTAAATAAAAGATACTTAAAAATAAAGATCAATAATGTATTTGATGGAAATAAAGCTGTGTACTTTGGCTATGGTGCAAGTCTGAGATTGAGACATGTTCAAAATAATTGCATGTAGTGTATGATGTAAGATCGACCCTCCTATATGAATAAAACTGTTTGGTGTTAAATTCTTTGTTTCTATGTCTAATTGAATAGGGTAATATTATTTTAACACTCAATCATCTTTACACACACTCTATATATCTACTATTTTATCTTTAATTTTGTTTTTTACATATACAAAAATAACATTTTTAATGACAAAATACTTTAAAAGAAAGTAGCTATCCAACCTTAAGTTGTTCAAACATTCACAGAAAAGACAGATTATATGTTATGAACTGAAGTTACGAAGAACAGGACTAACACAAAAGTATAAATGAGCAAAAGACAATTACAAATCTCACAACTATTTTTATTAATATGAAAACTTATATTCCACATATATTAAAAACAATACGAAAAGATAAAAATGTTCTTTAGTATTTTTTTAATATGTTTAAACACTTTTTTCCCTATAAATAGGAAATTTCACAAGTGCATTATAGCCACAAAAATTCTCTGTTTGACAGTTGTTTTCTACCTTAGGATTTAATAATTCAACAATATAATCAGAGGCCATCATGAAAACCAACACAAATGACATAAAGACAAAATATGCATTACGAAAATATAAGGAAAGGGAAAACCAAATATTTAAAAGTAACATCCAACCGGAATTAACTAATAAAGTCTCCTCTGAAACTGTAACTAATAGAGACAGAAACATAAAACTTATTTAGAGACAGAAGAAGTGGCCTCCTTCCTGAGAACTTGTACCAGGACCTTACACCCATCCTCTATTTTTTGTCTACCCTCAACAGGGATTTCTTCAAACTGTTTAATCTCTAAGATATGGGAGTTGGCTGCAGGATTTTCTCGCTTCAGTATGGATGCTAAGATAAATGCAAACTTGGGACATTTTTTTGTTTGCAAAGCAGAGAAAAAACTAGTGCCGAAGATTCGTGCATACTTCCACATCTGTCTCTTATACTTATCATCTGCTCGGTCTACCATGTCGAAGATGCAGTGCAGAGCTTCTATCTCTTGTTCAAATCTCGTTGCATACACTGTTGAGAGTAATCGGAAAGGAGTACATCGGAAGGTCTCACAGATCGTAAACGCAAAAGGAACAGAATGCATACCAGTGTATGCCAAGTGTTTGTCGTAAAGAAAGCTCTGCACTGGGCTTACTCTTTCGCTTGTGTTAGCGTTGTAAAGAAATCTGTATAGAGTGAACTTGAAGAATTCAGATGTAGAAAACTAAAAATGGATGGCCTCTGCTGCTTTGGCTGGGATTACAATTTGATGAATAGGAAAGTCAGTGCCGTAAAACTTCCGATAACTTGCCCTTGTGTGATTGAGGGAGTTGGAATAATTCTGAACAGACCGAGTGAAGAGCTTCAAAAGAGAGCACGCCATGTATGAATAGGCTCTGGCATTTTCATACACACTACCACTCTCCATTATTGCAGTTACATGTCCCGCACGTTTTATCATCGGTGTTTTGTCTAGTCAATGGTACTCGGTGTCATTAGGGTTGGGGATGACATCTATGGGCGGGAACAACCTTTGTGTTTGTCCGGTACCAGGTGCTTGTAACTGAAAGGCCAACATAAAAATTAGACCGATGTCATATTTAGAAATACCTGCAGCAAGGTTCAGAAAGAGAGTTTCTCCTAATCTGCATATTTCTGAGGGATCAAGTTGATGGAAGCGCATTGCAGCCCTTGTGGCGAAGTGGTCGTCTTGGAAGTCGTTTATCCCAGTTGCCCCTATGAATTGAGGTACTCTTCTTGCTGGTTCTTCAGGTAACACTGTTGTTATTTGCATATTTTGGAACCTTTCTACCAATGGGTTTGTTGTTGGAGTTTGAGTGTGAGTGATTCTCGGTAGGACAGTTTCCCAATAAATTCTGCTTGCCTCTTCTCGATACTTGGCCAGAATGCTCTCCATTCTTCACACTCTCCGACGGGGATGCTCTCTCTTCCTTCTGCCCTAAGTTTATTTGTATGTTATAAAACCTTTTCTTCTTTTTCTTCTGGGTTGGGCTTTGCAACTGAAACCGGGGTTTCTTGGTCCTCCAAATTTTCTTGGCCACCCCTATTTTTTTCAATTTTTTTTAAATCTCTCTTCTTATATTTATTCACCCATCAATACTCACCCCTCTCACACTTTTCTCAAAGTTTAGAGAAGAAAATATGTCTACAGAAATACGGAATTACGAAATCCGATTTAAGTAAATATTAGATTTTGAAATACAAATTACGGAAATTATAGAATTTCAAAATTCGGTTAAAAAATTACTGAATTTTGAAATCTGATTAAAATAATCTATGATATATAAATACGAAACGTGTATAAAATATGACATATATTCGATACGTCGATATATTTATTTTGAGAATAGTAGGATACGATATTTGATATATATCTATTGAAAAGTGTTTATTGATTCTTAAGAACATGATAATAAATATATGATTGTTATCCTCTGAATCCAAATTAAAATTATATGTATCAAAGTTGTCAACATAAAAATTATAAATTATTGTCTTCGTAAAAATAATAATATTTTTTTGACTAGATACTTCATTAATAAGTATCAATAAAGTATCCTAAAATAACAGATATAGATATGCAGTGACACGGATACTTGACTCAAATTGAAATATTGATACTTCATAGAAGATGATTAATGAATTTCAAAATCCGATTAACATGATTATCGACTTTCAAAAAAAAAAAAAAAAATATATAAAATTAAAAAAAAAAAAAAATATATATATATATATATATATATATATTATTTTTTTTTAATTTTATTTTTATCTAGTGTATTTTAAAAAATAAATAAAATTTAAAAATAACAAAATTCAATAATACAGAAATAAAATAATTAAAAAATAATATATATATATATATATATATTATTTTAATTATTTAATTGTTTAATTCTTTTATTTAATTTTTCTTAATATATTATATAAAAAAATTAAAAAAAGTAAAATGTGAGAGGATAAGTACCGGTGGATGGATAAATAAAAAGAGAGAAAGAAAATTTAGTTTTTACCTAATAAAAAATCAAGAGTTATTTAGAAATTTTTAAAAAAGGTTGGAGCTCCAGAAAAACCGAATACCATAAGCCCTATTCACTACGCTCCCTATAATATCTTCCTACACTCCCCATAATAAAACACTTTTAGAATTTTGTGAAATTAAAGAAAATCTTTTTATTTAAAAATGTATATACTTTATTTTCCTCAAATTAATATTTTTGTCAATAATTTTATATTTTTGTATTTTCAAATTTCCCTAATCTAAATTTTTCTCTTTTTGTATATATTTGTTTAACGTTCTCTCATTCGTTCATCTTAATTATATTATATTAATTTTTTTATTGTATTTTTATTATTCAGACAAAATTTGGTGTTGAGACCTTGAGGAGGCATTAATTAAGATTTGATTCTGACAATCCATACAAAAAACTTATGGAATCATCTTTAACTTATACATTTGAAGGAAACTTATAAATGCCTTTATAAACTACTCTTGCTATATGCTATATGAGTTGTTCGCCAAAACCGAAAATGCCACATTTGCTTTTCTTTTCTAGAATTCTTGGTCCACACATTGAGTGGGAACTTAATCAACATGGCAGTGAGATCTGTGGTGCTGCCAATGCCATGAAATTAGGTTCTTTCACTTAGTTTATTTTATGATATGTTGTGGAAGGACGCAGAGAATAAGTTCCATTTCTGTTTCATCATAAAATGATAACCCTACATTACTTTCAGACCATATTTCAAGAAAGCACAAATGAATTGTTATTTTATTTCTCCACTATGGAGTATAAGGTCCTTATATACGCCACCATGCAACAAAACAAAACAAACAAATCACATCTGAGCAACTCCAACCATTGCAATGGCCTCTGCTCAGTGTGTGAAACCCAATGCCACAGTTGAAGCTACCCAACCAAAATGTCCACACAAACAAAATAACACTGCAACTACTGGAGTTAGCCAACAAAAATGTCCACACAAATCCAATAACACTGCAAGTGAAGTTAACCAACAAAAATGCCCCCTCAAAACCAATAATGTTGTTGCAGGTGAAGCTTGCCAACCCAAACCCAATAACACTGCAATTGAAGTTTGCCAACCCAAAAGCCAACACAGCTCGTTTGGGCAGAAGTTATCTGAGATAACAAGCAAGGCTTTCAAAGGGCACCATGGTCGTCATGGAAGCAACCAAAATCAACTTCAATGCTACAGCCAAACTCAGGTTGAGTCGCAAGGCCACAATGGCACCAAAACAGAGACTCACCACTATGGCCAGACCCAGATTCAACAAGACAAAAAACATGGGGTCTCCAAAACCCAGATCACGGTGACCATGGTTCAAGCACAAATCACCCATACCGACGAGGACTTTTATCCTTATGGTACCACTACATGTTTTGGGGCTCCTGCCAAGAAGAATGGAGAGCTCAGCAACAACAAGAAGGATATGAACTTGTTCCGGAGGATTAAGAATGGCATGTCTCGCTATAACAACACTGAAGGAGGCAAAAACAGCGGTAGCAGCAGCAGCAGTGACAGTGAAAGTGATGATGAGAAGTGTAACAAGTGCCCAAAGACGAAGGTGACTATGTGCACTTAAATACACATGAGTACTCAAGTTTATCCTAAAAAATCATCACATGGAAATGAAAATGTTTTACATTGAATGCATATACGTTGGTTAGAGCAAGTTTTTTTTTATTTCATCGATGACTCTGACTTCTCTGTTTTTTATTGCGCCTGCAGAAATGATGAAACGAGAAGCTGCAAACAGGACGCAACTAAACAAAGCTTGTTCAACGAAAGGAAATAACATCTTTACAGATAATAAGTGTGTTTGTGTTTGATGATACTGTTCACGCCCCAAATAGTTGGGAGAAATAAATTCCAAGGTCACTTGGTTGTGTGTATCTTGTGATAAATGATAAATAATATACGTTGAAGTTAATAAGTTAATACTGGTATGTCCAGCACAGGACCGAACAGTACCTTCGTTACCTAGTACGTATTTGGATTATTGTTTGTAAAATTGTGAGCAGAATTAATTTTGCAAATTTTCTTTTAGTTAAGAGCCTATTTAAGTGAACTAGTTTATGTTCAAAAAATTTATGTTGCAAGTGATTTTCATACCATGAATGCTTATAGGTATAATCTTAAATACTGGCGTACTACTAATATCTTTGATATTTTTGTCAATTCCGCAATGATCAGCCGGAACTTTCTTCTTCATTGTAAAAACATCTGTTAGACAACAGAACAATGGTTTAAAAATTTTCACGCAAACCAACCCCACATGGTTTGGATGAACATTTGCAAAATCAATTTTGAATGAAACCGATTTTCAAGTGAAGTGATTTACGTTTAAAATTTTTCATCATGAGAACAAGCTTGTTATAAAATTTAGTTTACAGTTTTCATCCGAATGCAAAAACTACTTTTAATCACTTCTAGTTAACTGTCAAACCAAGGTTGAGGCAAAAATAAAATCTACCCAACAATACTCAAGCATCTAGTTTTTAACAAAATCGTGTTTCATTGGAGTCAATCAGTTCTTATGATTCCCACCATGGAATTACTCCAAGTGCATGTTCTATATTTCATTGGGTAAAAATTGATGCTCGTCCATAAAAGATAGAGTTTCCGCTTCTTAAAACTAATTTTGACGCCAATATTGCATTTAATGCACACCACGATGGGATACCAAACACACTTCCAAAGAACAGTCATGGCAATAAACGTGATTTTCCAAGATGAAAAGGCCTATCCAAACACGCAATAGTATACATATAAATAAAGCTGCATTTAGTTAAACTAACAGTCATAATAGGTTAATCAATTCCAACAGCCATGAATTGATATATGTATTCTGCTAAGTGAAAAAGAAAAAGGCCAAATTCCCCAAAATATAGTTACCGCCCACCCACAAGAACAAGACCTATATTACTACCATGAAAAATACAACAATCCGTATATACAACCTTGATATCCTCAAAAAGTAGCAAATGTAGGGGCGTTCTTCATCCTTCAAGAGACCTAGAAATGAAAGCAGCAATGGCCTGCACAGCAGCCTCTTCAGCTTCATCTTGGGAGGAATTGCTTGCTTGCAGGTGCTTCTTACCAATTTTGAAAGAGTGGTCACCACCATCGATGACATGCAGGTCGTTGGGTGCTTTCATTTTCTTCCGAGTGGCTTCTAACTTCTCAAGTGGACAGAGACCATCCTTGCTGCCCTGCACAAGACACATAATTATAAACGCACACACAAGGTTAATTAGGATAACATAAACAATTTCTGTGCACCGAACAGATTATACCATACAACAATGGTTAATGACAAACTAGAAAAGAAAAAACTACCTGTACAAACATTGTAGGAATTGTTAGCTGTAACAATGTTTCATCTCTAACTGCACCATTGATTCCCTGCAATATTGGCAACTAAACTAATGTGATTCTTAGTTATGATATTTTAAATCTGTACTTTAGTTCTAATGGTCTCACTGTTTTACCAAAACACCCACAGAAAACCAACACACCAGCTATAATGTCACAAATGTGGCATACCAACAATTGCTCAAATAGAAAACTGAGTATGAAAAGTGCAAATGGATACAGCATGCCAGAAAGGAAAGAAAAGGAAAATATTCAAAGGAATAGCATAGTAAAGGTTATTGGATTCAGAGTTCTACATCACATGCTCCATGGAGGACAATTTCATCAACTAAATTGATCAATTTTATTTAAGATGGTTAGCGTAAGACCAAAATGACATAGTAAGAAAAATGCCTTATGAACGGGGCATATTCACAACAGTACAGATTCATGACAACAAAAAGGAATAAGTGGATTTTGGATTATGTAGAAAATATAAAATGAAGCAAGGAGAATACCCTAAGATAGACAAATAGTTGGAAACCTTATTCTGTACTCTTACTACCCCCAAGGCAAAAGGAGAAAAAAACCATACGCAATCAGTTTATACTGTAGTGAAAAAGATTGGCATGAAGTCTAAAAAGGAACATCAAACCTTTAATGGGTAGCCCAAGCATACTACAGCAGAAACATTAATGTCTTCCATGCTTGCCACCATGCAACCAACTCTACAATCAAAAAATTGCAAGATCCATCAAATCGCAAATAACTTGACACCAATCATCATAATGGGACATCCTCAGGCAAAAATATATGTCCAACATCTGAAAGATATCTCAGAATATTTTTAATGTATTTTTTAGTTGATCTCTTACGATTTCTTCGTTTTTCTAGTTCCCATATTTCCTAATATATCATGTATGCATCACTGTTTAGTTATTATTTGGTGAGGCTAAGTGCCAGATCTTATGAACAACATCGTCACATTGTAGCAGATCACAACACTCAGAAAATATTATTAAAGTCTTCATTACGTGTTCCTCAATTCCTCTAACCGACAATTCCAACATGTACATTTCAATAAAAGATATAGTAGAACCTACCTTGAACCCATTGATTTGCCTGCAAGTACCACGGGATGACCAGGGTACTTAGTTGCGGTTTCCTTGACAATGTTTGAGTGAAACTCCACAAGTTTTTCAGCCTTAGGAGGAGCCCTCTTTTTTCCAGACATGTCTAGCGAGTGACAAACACATTAAAGTCACTTCAGAGTTCACACAACACAATCATTAGGAGGTTCACTCCACTAGAGATCACTCACAGGTCACAAATTTATATACAAAAACAAATTAGAAAAAAAAAAAAAAAAAAAAAAAAAAAAAAAACAGAGTCAATAACGTTATGAGCAGTGATAATTTGTACTAGTAAATTTTTGCTTTAGGTTTAAGCGTGTTTTAATGGCAGTAAAAATAATGCAATACAGAAGAAACAAACTCACAAGGATAGTCAAAAGTGACAACATCAACAGCTTGCAGTGCCTCTTTTAACATATTCTTCCATCTATAAAAAAAAAATGGAGATGCATCTTTAATAATAACACTTAGAATAAGATTTAACCCTTTTTTCAATTTTATTAATAGAGTAACCTTTGCATCCAATCAGAAGACGAAGGAGTACCAGCACCGTGAGCGAAGATAACCACCGGCGACAACGTCAGTGCTTCACTCTCACCGTCTTTGTTCTGACGATGGCGTTTTGCAGGTCGTGACAAATCCATGCCTTGGTAACAGAGAAATCCACCAGTGAATCAGAAACCACTTGTGTCTTGCAACCCTAACCCCGCGAAATTTAACTGTCTACACTATTAAATACTAATTTTCCCGCCAAATGTAGATTGCACTGTACTTCCGTGTTTTGGAAAGCTTTATCTTTTTTTTTTTTAAATATAACAAAAAAAAATGCTAAATAGTTTTATTTAACTATTTTATTTATAACTTTAGAAAATATTTATCGGTTGAATTTCCAACTTCAATGATACTAATTTTGTTATGAGTAAATCAATTTATATATAAGCAAAAGATTAGAAGTTATCAAATTCAAGAAGAAAGTTAATCATAAGAGAATAGTAATTTACGCCTTTAAGTGTAGGTTGGGGTTTAATTTCTCATTATTTCAATATAGCAACATTTGCAGATAGAGAACTTACACTTTATGGCACTTCATTCATATTTTAACGATTAATTTCGGAATTTTTTGTTATAAGAATATCTGGTTTTGAAACAATCATGGGTGTGATATTCGGAGTCTGAAATTATATAATTTTATGATGTTAGAAATCGAATCGATTGGTTAATGCTGATTTTTTGTACTAAATGAATGAATAATTGATTGATGTCCTTGTAATTTAAAGATTAGCCAAAGTGCACAAAAATTAGACGTGAAAGAGGAGTTTGGAAACAGGAAAATGGAGACAAGACAGGTTGGAATGTCAAAGATGAATTGTATTATAAGATGCTTTTGAGGAATGCATTGCAAGCTGATATATTCTGTGTTTCTACCCTTCTTCGTTTCTAAGGCCAATCCTATCTTATTCATTATTCTCATGCATGGTTTAATCAGTGTCTTCTTTCTTTCTTGTTCTTATCTTCACACAAAAACTTTTAAGTGCTAAGATATGGAGGTCCCACATAATAAAAGTCAACCACAACATTCTTTCACAGCTTCTGTTTTTTGCATTATAAAAGGGGTTTCTGAGAAGCCTTGAAGGAAATAAGAAGAGAATGAAGGGGTTGTTTGTTGACTCTCCCTCAAGGGCTTCTCCTTTGAATCATCCAAATGTGTTGTAACCATTTGGGTCCAAACAGAGGCCCCTGGGGGAGGAGTAAGTAAGCTACTCCTTATGCATGTGTATCACAAGTTAAGGACTTATCTATCTATCACCTTTCTTCTTGTTGCTATTTACTCAACTTGTTTCTCAACTTCACACATTCATACCCAAGTTCTTTCCTCTGTTTTCATGCTCACCTTTTTCTGTAAACAGACATTATTCAACACACAAAAACAGATACCATCTTTGATTTTTTTTTCATCTTTCTTCATTCATGTTCTTGCATGGAACTTCTCCCACAACAAAAGTCAGAATTGGCTTGTGTTTTAGTATGTGTACAAGTTTTACATAATTTAAAGTAATTTAAAGGATTAAAAATAGATATCAAATTGAGATTCAACTTTGTTTTAAACTTCTCAAATTTTATAAATAAATATAATCATGTAACTCAAAGTTATATTAATTATTTAACGTGTGAAACGTATTTTAAAATATTGTTTAAGTTGTTTGAACCGATTTGACATGTTAAGTTAGAAGTCCTACGTAAATTAATAGAATCAATTTAGAATATATATATATATATATATATATATATATATATAATTTTACAAATTAGTAAGTTCAATTAAACTTAAAATTTATTTTTTAATTTTAATTTTAATTGTTATTCAACTTTATTAACTAAAAACATATTTAATATTTAATTTAAAAATTGAAGTGAATAAATATTTTCATCACCTTAACTTTTTTTTCGAAAGCCTTTTGCTGTGCTACGATATTTTCTCTCACCAAGATTACTCTCTTTTCCCTTTTTAATTTCTTGAGTTCTTGGTGCTTGTTTTCTCTCACCCAGCCTACCACATGTTTGTACAATGCCTTTTCAGCTTCTTTTTTTCTGTAATTTCTGAACAAGAGGTAAATAATTTAGAATTTTTAGAACATAGGTAACATAGAAATACGACGACAATGAAATAAAAAAATATATATATTTTATTTCATCATCACAACATTCAAAGGACGGAGTAAATATTTTATTATATTTTGTTTCACCCTCATTTTAGTAAATTTCATTTTTGGCCCATCTATTGCTAAAAGCTCTAAACATATACCACTAAAACTAATTCGTTAATGATACATAAAATTGAAGACAAATTAGATTTAAGCAACTTGTGGTCGCTTTACACTTTTCTATACCTTTTTCAATGAACTATTTATCTTATTTTCAAAACCACTGATCGCCTTATAAAGTCTCGTTCAAAACTCAAGGAAAAAAATATCTTAAGTATACATTTTTTTATGGAGAGAATTAAATAAGAATATTATAGACTCTGAAACTCTCGTTAATAAGCAAGAGATTTAAGATAAGTGAAAAATGATTTAAGGTAAATTAAAAGTTTTACGTGAGATAAAAATAAACAAGAGGATATATATATATATATATATATATATATATATATATATATATATATATAAAGAGAGTAAAAGGGTCATCAACGCATTATTTTAATGATTTGAATAGAAAAATGATGTTTTTTTATTTTTTATATGGAATTATTCACATTTATTTGGTGTTGAATTTATCTTATGTATTCTCTTAAAAAACCAAACAATCAGAGTTTGTGTTTTATCTTGTGACGGTTTGAACCACATACGTGGATAAAAAAAATCCTAAAGTTTAAGTATTCTTTATAGTCAAGTCTCAATCTTGTAAAAATAAGTGAGATAAACAATATATAACTAAAAATACCGATACATTTATTATTTTGAATGTTGAGTTTAGAGTGATATCTTAAAAAAATTTATATGGATACCAAATCTAACTCGTGACTCTCCTCCAAAAACCTATTAGATTTTAAGGGAAATCAATGTTTGTTTTTTTCACCCTTTTACAAATAGGAGCCATTTGAATTCATGGGGGCAACATAAAATAAAGCGAGAGTTAATTATTTTTTGGATTGAAATTGATTTTGCTAGCACTTAGAAGGATGATGTTGAGTTCAAGATTTGAGGTCTTGAAAAAGATTTGAATGTTGAAACGCAATAAAGTGAGAGTGTGGTTGTAGGTGCACGCCCTTGTCCCCCTAGTGCCCTGTACTTGCAGGAAATGCTACACAAATACAAGATTCTGCTACGCTTGCCTTACATGGGTCATTCTCTCACTAACCTACCACTATTCATGTAAGGGACCCCTACCAACACTCATTTTTCTATCTTTATTTAAACTAACTAACTTCTATCAATGCATAGTGAGTTTAATGTATAATCTTGTGTTTATATATTTTCTTTCTTTACAACTCGTTTAACTTGTTTATTTTTATCTTCTATTTATTTAACACTTTTTTCTATAGATGTCAAAATAGATTCTTATTTATGACTCAACTCGGTTTATCACAGAATGGATTGAAAAATTTTTGTTCTTTTAAATATGCGTTGAACTGAATCCAGCTCACTTAATATTCAGGTTAACCAGGTTTGAGTCAAGTTGAAGATGGATTGACCTGTATCTTACCAACAACAATATTTTATTATTTTTTTTACATTCTTTTTAAAATGTGGATTGAATTGAATCTAACTCACTTAACCTACGAATTAAACATGTTTGAGCAGAGTTAAATATGAGTTAATTCGTAACCACCAATAACAACATTTTATTAATTTTTTTACAACATTATATAAGTTTTTTACTATAATTACTTACTATTTATAATTATAAATATTTGTAATTTGATATTTTTAAATACTATAATATTGTTTAATAATGTCTAAATAATTTGAATGTTTAATTTATTTGTTTATAAAATTATATATATCTTTATAATAATATATTTAGAGAATTAAGTGAACAATTTAATTCTAATATTATAAAAAATAAATTAAGTTAATCCATTTTTAATATATTAGAATATATATATATATATATATATATATATATATATATATATATATATATATTAAAAATAAAATATTCGAAAGTGAGAGAACTTAATCGAATAATGAATCAAGTTAAACTACAAAATTTTTAACTCATAAAAAATAATCCGAATTCAACCCAGATTTTTTAGTTCAATCCTGAGTCAACCCATATTTTGATAGCCTTACCTTTTTTTTTCTTACTTTAATTATATTTAGATTTTTATCATAATAAAAGTAAAGACATAAAGTTAACTTTAAATGGTAAAAAATGAAGTCGTGATTATTTTTGTTGTGGATGGACAATGAATGAATGACCTGTGACCAAAAGACTTTGTAAGAAGACCAAAAATAAAAATCGTATGGTTTGTGATGCGTGCATGTGAATGATATAACCCTTTGACCAGGCTTTGTTCTGAACTTTGGTGAAAATAGGAATCAAATTATGACACTAGGCCGTACTCTTTCTTTACCATAACTAGCTACCATTACCAATATTACTCCACTCTTCCAAACTTGCATTTCTACTTTTCTTTTTCTTCTTCCTTCCATTATACACTTCTCCATATATATTTGCATTAATGTTTCAAATTATATGTTTGATTAGTTTTCAAATTTTTTTATTTATACTAATTAATTTAGAAATTTAAAAATCAAAAATTATTTAATAGAATCGAGGTGAATACCACTTGAATTAATAATTTGTTTGTTATAACTAAAAGAATTAGTGTCCTAAAGTTATAAGAGATGAACACGGAAGGTGGCAGAGAAATTATATAAAAAAGATGAAGAAAACCTCCAGTAAGAAACTTATCGAAATTTTTTTGGTTAAATATGTTTTTGTCCCTTAACTTTCAGTGAATTTTGGAATTAGTCTATTTTGAAACTTTTGACCAATTTAATCATTCATCTTTCGAGATGCATTGATCTAGTCCTTTTAATCAAATTTTGTTAGGTTTATTTAATGTTTCGTATGCATTTCAGGATTGTATTTGAATTGTTTATACTGTTTGACACATTTTTGCTTTAATATTAAGTTAAATATTATTATCAAACGCACTTGAAATGTCAAATAAACTTAACAAAATTTGATTAAAAGGACTAAATTCACTTATTTCGAAATATGAAAAACTAAATTGGTCCAAAATTTTAAAATGAACTAATTTTAAAATTCATTGAAAGTTAAGGGATCAAAAACATATTTAACCCAAAATTTATCTATTATTACGTAAAAAGTAATCAAATTATAGCAATTCAAATTTCACATGTGGTATTCAACATGAGAGACTCCACTTATATTTTGTAATCTTATTAAAGTCATTAAAACAGGTTACCTCCAAACATGTTTAGTTAACCAATTTGTGTAATGTGTGTTTGGAAGAGTAAATCAAAGATAATAAAGGAGAATAAGTTGTTCACGTTTTACGTTTCAGAAGTTATCATTCCTGGAGTAGACTTTATATAACATTAGTCCCAATGTTAAAAAAAAAAGTGATTGATTAGCCTAGTTTCAATTTTAATCGACTTTGAAATCAGAGACAAATCTATCCATAGAAGAGATTTACTAAGGAAACAAATATACCGATGATGAGTCCTAAATGAATCCACATAAGAAAATAACACTATCTTCATCTTAAAATTTTATAAAACAATTGATTTGTGGATTGTTTATCTTATATTGTTGGAAATAGTCTAAGTGTGAGTTAAAAGTTTCACATTGGATAGAAAAGATAAAGTTAAACAATGTATAAAAATAAAGACCCATAACAATATTGCCTTAAGATTTTGGTGTAAAAGTGGTGTCAAATGCCTTATATGTGTAAGACTAATGTCATATAATCACAACCCATCATGACAAAGTTAAACCCTATATAAGAATAAAGACCCATAACAATAACAACATTGCCTTAAGGTTTTAGTATAAAAGTGGTGTCAAATGTCTTATATGTGTAAAACTAATGTTATATAATCACATGGAACCACAATCTCTCAATGACCATGACTATAAATCATAACCCATATGTAAAAAATATACATAAACCCATCATATATATTGCTCAGCATTCTTTTTTTTATCCGATCTAAAATTTAGATTTACATTTGATTCTCAACCCACCTTTTTTTGTCCCGTAAATAATTTTCAAAAGACAATGGAAAGTCTTGATTTCTTTTGACCCGATGAATGGAAGGAAATTTTTTCTCCTTTGGCTCACATCAACAACTTAGATGGAAGGGGAAATTTGTTTCCTTTTCTTCATAAAGAAACACGTTACATGCTTCCTTAATCGATAACTATATGGTACAAGTAAATTTAACACTATGTACAACTCAATCTTTAAGAAAACACAGGTTCTTTTATATTTGTACATTACTCAACTAATTTCTATTCTGTTTATTTTTTGTACGCATACTATATGAATCTAATATATCATCAACATTATAGATGTTTCTGTACAAGAAGATATAATGTGATAAAATGGTCTTTGAGGTTTTGTAGCTCGTGTGTCTATATCACGAGTGCTTTTTTTGTAATGGTAAGAGACTTATTTGTATCATGACACTGTAAATTTAAATAAGTATTACAATATCATTATTTAGTTATAGAATATGGTAGAATATTCATCATATTACCTTAAATGTGTTTAAATGAGTTTTCCCGTCAGATACATCATATTTTTCCTAGAATGTCATAGAGTATTTTGATAAGAAAATGATACTATGATTTTTATATTTTGATTCACATTTTTAATTTTTGATGTGATTTAGTGTGATTTAGCGTATTATTTTTTTTTTTTGAAGAATCAATGATCCATACTAAGTCACATTAAAAAATAAAAAATGAAAGTAAAAGAATGAGAGTCAAAATACAATTTTTATTTCGATAATATATTTATTGGTTAAGGAAGCATGTAGCATTTAGTTGTGAATATATCATTATCCTTCCGATAATAATCACAAACTATTTGCGTTATTTCGAAGACTGAAAACATGCACACGAAAATCAAATCTACCTCAGTTAATTTCCACTAACACATAAAGTTGCCTAGAGAGTTTTCATCTTCGTTGCAAATTACACAAATGAGAAACTTTGAACAAGAGACAGTAGAGAACTCGATGAAGCAATAACCATGGAGTTCTTTTCCCTCAAAACACTGATATATGCACTACACCAGCTCTTCATTTTTCTCCACAACCCTCACTCCTTTTGCAGATCTGAGTTCATTAGCCTGTTTGAAAATGTTGGCAAATTAACACAGAAGGACCAACATTATTAGATGCTAGAAATACATTAAAAAGAAAAAACATAGGAAGGGAATTATATTACCTGATCCTGGGTAATTTCTACTGCAAAACCATCAACAATGACCAAAGAAGATGTTTTGTTGTAGGTTCCTGGCTCTAGAGTACTTGCTAAGACCTCATCATGTTTTGTACTAAGGTACAAATCAAGCTCCTGTGCCCCTCTCTTTGTTCTACCACCAACAACAAAAGCATGAAGTGAGATTATATATATATTGTTACTACTATGATGAAAGAAAGGATGAGAAGTGGTGAAAAAAGAGAACCCAAGAGTTCGAAGTCTCTCGTATTCAGGATCATAGCTCATGAAGACAAAGTAGGATTCCACTTTTGTGCTTCCCATTAAGAATGTCTCTTTTTTCCTTCCTTGATTATTTGATTCCAAGATATATGGTAGCAGTGCCAGTTTTTCTGCTGCACTATAGCTACCTATTTATACAACAAAAGCCTCACTCGCTTTCCGACCACAGACAATAATAGAGAAAAAAAAGAGAACGAGGAGGCCCACGTTGGTTTTCGTTTCAGTTTTACGTAAGACCTAAAAGTTGGTTATGCAAAGGAATTTATAATTTGAACCGACTAATTGAAATTTATATATTGATTTGTATTAGAAAAACCAAAGATTCTGATTTGGGTGCTGTGCCCAACAGTGATTAAGTTACTTCTTAATTTCTCTATGAAGCACCATCGTTCACACTTGCGTCCTAATCTTTTACATTAGTAAAAGTCAAACAAAAAAATCTCTCACGGGTTTCTGCATGAAAACTCAGAACTTCACTCTTTATTTTATTCAGATCAGCAGCATCTAAGCTTTATTTACCATTCTTCATTTCGTGGAAACAATGTCTCTTCTAATTTATTATTGTGAGAAAAAAAAAGTAGTAATCTATCATAAAATTTGCATTCACACTGTTCTTTCTCTCTGCAAATAAAATTTTGATAGAATTAAAAAAAAAAAACATATAGATTCTAGATCAAACTGGGGAAATTAAAATAATTCCTCATGAGATATATATCATCATTGTTTGTGCCAACATATATATGTGGTGTTCATGTATTATTAAATACATTTGGCTAATATGAGTATAATTAATAATTTAGTTAGATGATGCCACCTTGTGAATGAATCTATATATAAGTGATATTACTCACAGAATAGTTTCTCCAAACAAAAATGTAATTTTAAATTTTTTATGTATTTTTTCCTAATAAAAAAACAATCATTTTGTTGTATATTTTTTTTAATTATGCTAATTATCTTCGACGACCTCCCAAATGACCTAAAATTAGTGTCGAGATGGATGGGGAAACCCAGTCGAATAAAAATAATTGGATTGGAATTACATGTAAATTTATATTTAAAAAAAGTTTAAATGTTTATATATAGCAAATTTAAATAGTTGTATTGAATTCTAAATATTTTTCAAAAATTAAAGTCAGTTTGATATCAATTTTAAAATAAATTTTCTATAATCAATTTTAAATTCAAAATAGTTTAATATTACTTTTTTGAACAAAATTAGAATACAAATTTTTGAAATCATCCATACTTACTCAAATGTGCAATTAACTAATAATCTAAAAAACAAATCATATTTAAATATCTGTTACAGTTTAAAAAATGATTTAATATACGGCAATGTTTGGTACAAATCCTAGAATGTTAATAACGTTACTTCCTGATGAGAGTAAATAATATATTAATTAAAAGTTTATAATGAAAAGATATTCATTGCATATTTCAGTATAAGGGTGTACAAATAAATATAAAATTAACATATGTATTTACTATAAATATCAAGATAATTTTAGTTGGACTAACCTAACAACTTAAATATAATATAAACGGATTCACTTTTCTTTTTAAATATAATATAACTTACACAATTTGTTTGAAGCCCAAATGTTGCTCTCCTATCTTCTCTGGGCCAGTCCAAGTCCATAGTCTATACACTTTACGGGGGCTTTTCACTTGGGCTTGATCCATTTTGTAATTGCCCAAGTTAGGCTCCATTCCTAATATATATGTGTTTATGATTTTGATATTTTGAAATATATTAAAAGTTGAAAAAGATGATTGTGATGTAGAAGATGTAACATTAATGATGATATTTAAACAGAAACATGGAGCATGGGAGAGGATATGAGAGGGGACGAGGGAGCACGTGCACAGCCAGGGAGTGAGGTCGCATGAGACCCAACCATCACGTGGTGGGTCCCACCTCACATTGGAAGAAACGCACGAGCACTCACATGATTGGGCCACGATTATCATGTCCCCTCAAATCGCGGCCACCAAATCACCGTTGATCGCGATCACACTCTCCTCCATCAGCCCCGCCCTTTTGACGTTAATTGCGGATCAACGGACGGCTACGATTTCCCAACGAAAACTACATCATCACGCATTCTATTCTCCGTCTTACGATCTAATCACCGTTTTAACCTCTCCTCTCTACACGTAATTCATCATCACAATTACTGATTAAAGAGGGATTAAGAAACAGTTTAAAATGACACTGTTAGATTGTTTCATCTTTTTTTTATAATATAATTTTACACGTAATTCATCATTAATTAACGATATTATTTAATAAATGGGATTTCTAATAAAAAATAAATAAAACAAAAAACAATTAAAAATGTGTATTTAAAACTCCCCTTTAACTAGGACCATGTCCAAACTGCGATGATAATGAATTCACTAAAATGAATGTACGTGAAATCCCCTTTAAAACGTGGTTTTATTTTGTTTTGGTGGCACGATATGGGGGTTGTTTGGTTCTCTATTTAAGGCATACTTAGTTTTTTTTAGTGTTTGGTTTTGATTTTGCCACATGATGCAAGGGAATTATGTTAGGTTTGGGAACTTTTGGTTTTGTGGGCAGTGTCATGTTAATTTTGGTTGAGTTGGAAAATCGAGTATAAGTAATAATTGATTAATTTTCATTTAATATAGATTATTTATTTTTTTAATTAATTTTAAAGATTAAATTCATACTGATTTTATGTTAGAAAATCAATTTTAATTAATTTTACATTATTTTTATGCAAAATCACTTTGACAAAAAATCGTTCATAAATTTAAAGTGCTTATTATGTATTTTATGAATTTGAGTGGCTAGTTCGTTGATGATGGATGAGATATGTTTGAGACACATGTGATTGCACTTATTCATATCATTAATTTGTTGGGTTTCATTGTTAGCTAATTCCAAGACCTCTGATTTTGATAAATTTATGTAGTTCGTGATTATCGTATTCTCATCCTATGTAACATGTAATCATATTTTATTAACTTTTGTTTGTAAATTTAAAAACCTAATTGTGTGTCATGAAGTGAAAGTAAAATCATAAATATATAGTTTATCAATTGATTATATGATTCATTCTTTATATTTTTGTTTCACATATTTTTTCTTGATCAAAATAAAAACGTAGGATTTCATAGTATTTTTATGTTTATATTTGTACTAAAGATATTACCTTTTATTTTATTTTATTTTTCAAAATAGTTTTATATTTTTTAAAAAACTTAATGTGGTTATTTATAACATTTGAGTCTATTGTCCGATTCATAAAAATCAAATTGACTATAAATAATAAATATAGAACCAATATTAAATCATTACTACAAATATAGAAATTAAAAACGTTATTAAGTCAGGGATCATAATGGAGTGAGGAAATGCGAGTTTGAATATTTTATTCTCATTCTGGAAGGAGAAGTAAGAGATCATCTTGATTTTCATGTTTAAGTGTACAATTTTCATTTTTATGGTAAAAAATACAATAAATATTAAATAAAAAATATTATATTATCAAGTAAGTTACAAATAAATAATTACATTTTCTTGACTAGATAAATAAATTATAATTGTATAAATATTAAATAAAAATATTAAATAATAGTTAGATAAAGATTAAATTAGTTGTTTGATTTAGTAAAATAGTATAAGTAAACTTTTTTTTTCTTAATAATGTCTTTTTTTAAAAGATTAATGTAAAAGATCATTTATTTAGTATTGTATCAGCGACTTTAAAGACATGTCACATATTAATTCATATTTTTTTTAATTGAAAAAAGAAATTATCTACTTATTAAATTATTGTTATCACACATGAAATTATTAATGGGACCTAATACTAGATCAGTTGTCTTATATTCAATTTACTATTTATATTTGTTTTTTCTATCAAATTTAGTCTCAATTTTTTAAATATAAAACAATGTTAATTTTTTTCAAATTAATACTATTTATTTTTTTATATAAATATTATATTAATATTTTAATTAAAATTGATATTTTTATTAAATATTTATAAAATATTTTTAAACTAACCCTAACTATATTATTGGATTCAATTTAAATAAACCAACTTTAAACATGTTTTTATTTGTTACAAATTTGAAATTTTAAACATAAAATAGTTATAT
>Ga0214543_1000606_pt1 | contig 61817 bp, 26 predicted proteins | sample CNSS2metaG_FD_160094 | JGI IMG/M metagenome (GOLD analysis project Ga0214543, IMG submission 160094) | Root nodule microbial communities from cowpea collected in UCLA plant growth center, Los Angeles, California, USA - CNSS2 | ecosystem: Host-associated > Plants > Roots > Nodule | place: USA...
ATAAAAAACTTCTAAAAGTAACGGTCAATTTTAAAAAAATTAATAAATTATTATATTTAAAGGGTAAAATTGGTATTTTGAAATGTGGACACAAAAAGGGGAATCCCCTTTATATATTGTTATAGATTAGTATGTTTTAATCTTTTTATCACATGAGTTAAAAAATTTAAAACCTTAAAATAATATTTTTTATTAATGAACTTAATCTTTTTTATCACATGAGTTAAAAAATTTAAAACCTTAAAATAATAATTTTTTCTAAAATAATGTTTAACTTGGTTAATTTTATTAGTTTGACTTAAATTCATACTTACATTATAGTTGTGATGTATTGTTCTAATAGGAGTCTAAGTCAGTTATAAATATATATTATATTTCTTATCTTAAAAATATCCTAAAAATCCAACTAACAAGATTTCAACACTTGCTTTTCAAAAATAAAGATCTAAAGATCTTTTGTTCTTTGTATTTTGCTTGTCAAGCTTATGGAAGGAATTAACGAATTTGATCCAAGGGACAGGATATACATCATCATTGTTTATAAAATATGGTGTCCACTTACAGTCTTCATTTCTAAAGATATAATTTTAATCAACAAAATTTTAACCGAAAAGTTGTAGTTTTAATCTTAATTAACATATTTAATTTATGTTGATCTTTAAATAACGTCAACCAAGGTTGTTAATAAATTATTAATTGGAAAAAGAAAACTTCGATTAACATAAACGGAAAATTACTTCACTCCATGTAAATTAAAAATAAAAATAAAAATTATTACTATTAAAGTTTACTAAAAAAATCTTTAATTTTAAAATATTTTTAACTTTACATAGTGACAAACAAATATAGTTTAATAATATATACAAACACTCAAAACTCAAAACTGCAGATAAACCAACAAACATCTTAATCTTAATTAAAAATCAAATTAACTATGTTCCAATTAAAATGACCAACAATATCGTAATCTTAATCAGATTAAGTATGTCCCGGTAAAAAGATTATGTTAAGAAAGAAATATAACAAAAATCATGAATGTGAGAATGCATAATTTTTCATATTCTTTTATGTAAAATTTGAAATTCTATAAACTTTGTAATCTTATTATTCTCCTCAAATTTTAACATTTTTTTTTAAACTTTTTATCGAGCCAACATATTTTATTATAAAATATTTTAAATTATCAAAAAATAAATTATCACTGTCCATGAAATACTTGTCACTTTATAAGAATATCAAAATTTTCTCAAGAATAATTATGCTATCGTTGATTTTCACAAACATAAAGAAATTGATAAACTCTTTAGAAAATCAAGATAAGGAAAAAGTTGCTAGAAAGAAAAGAAAAGTTTGGTAACAACATAGTTGATGTATAAATTGGAATTGTTATAATAGTTTGAATACCGTAGTTCACCAAAGTTTACATTTTTTATTTATTTATATTTTCACTTTATATTTTTTTCTATTTATATTTTCACTATAAATTAGTTAAAATTATGTTTCCTTCAATTTGATAGTGTCAGAATTGTTTCTACATTTGCTATTAAATAGTGGCATTTCTCCGAGAAAAATTAAAGTGCCACGATGATTCCATCTGGTGAAGGTAGACTCATGTTGATTGAAACCAAAGACACTTTTCTAAATCTCCAAGTGTTCTAAGATATGACCAAACTTCTTAAATTTTAAAAAGCTTTAATCATATGCTACGCAAATAAGAGAATCGCTGTTGTATGATATAACACTTAATATCCATCAACACTCTTTAGACTAAACCCTTTTAAAACTAATAAACAACAATTTCAGTATTAGGATTTATATGTAAATTTGCAATGAAATATCTACAGATTAAAAAAATCTATTTTATGTTTGCTTACAAATACACATAAATTTTAAGTCAGTTATAAGAAGGTCTAGCTCAGTTAAAGTTGAGTCTCAGAGTGATTGAAGACTTGAGTTATTCCCAAGTTTGAAAGAATTAAATTAAAGAATTAAATTAAGCACGAGTTTGAAACCAACAAGATATTAAGATAAGTTTGAAACGAATAATGTGTACATATACAACTTTTTCAAAAGCAAAGAAATTTAAGCACCAGAGCATAAGGACAAGAACTAGATGTCTCCTACACCCAACTAAATGATTTTAATAAATAGGAAATTACTTGTCCCTGACTCTACCTTTTCAATATTATCTTTCAGAATAAATTAAGCATGTAATATGTATATTAAAATAGTAAAAATGCATTACTCCTTGGCATATTGTCTGAAAAATTAATAGTAGTTGTATTCATTTTCTACATTTTCTACATTACTTAAATTCAAAATTATGTCAGACCGACAATGGTACACGTGTTATGCTTATGTTCCAGTGGTGTCATCCGAAAAACGCAATAAAATGGAATGTAAAAGTAAAATTAGGAGGCATCACAGATACAAGTGTCTAGAAGTTTAACCCTTGTAAGGATTTTCATTTCAATGATCTAGTTTTCAGTAAAAAACAGTGTGTGAAGTTACAAGAAAGGATTGAGTGTGACGCACTAGGATCGAGAGTTGCTGCGCTTGGCCGCATTGCCTCTTGATCCGTTGACTCGTCCTCGCTTCCCAGCCATCTGATCCTGGTTCAAGTCAATGCCGATCCCATCACCCCCCACCATCTCCACGAACATCCTCTGTAGGTCCTCCATACTGTCCCCCTGCATCGCATTCAACCACAACATACAAATTACCTACGACATTCCAAAACCAAAAAGATAAAAAATAAAAAATAAAACATTACAACTCTATCAATCAATCAATCATTACCTCGTCTTTCACATTGTTCATCATCGATATCATCTCTTGCATGAAATCACAAAACTCCTGCGCATTGAAAACAAATAATATACACATACAAATGGCATAGCTAAATTGAAGTTAAACGATAAATGAAAGAAAACAATACAGACTTGGTCTTCTTCCTCCAAAGGGTCGTAGAGCCCCGCATCGTACATTGATCTTTTAGACTGATCGGAAAGAACTGTTACGGCAATCCAAAGTCATCATTACTGACTAATCAATTTTGCAACAATTAAAGCAATAACCACGGTGATGATGTAACCTGACCTGAGTAAGCTTCTTGGATTTGCTGAAACCGCCGCTTGGCTTCTCCGGCGGTTGCGGGATTCCGAGTCCACTTGTCCGGGTGCCACCTCTGCGCAGTGAGACCGAAAATTAAAAAAGAAAAAACATAATTTGTGATAATTGAGAAAAGAATTAAAATAGAAAGAGAAGAAAAGGCGGGAGGGGGGTTTTGTTGTACCATGGCGAGTTTGCGGTAGGCAGTGCGAATATCAGAGAAGGAGGCGTCCCTACGAATCCCGAGAACGGAGTAGTAGCAAGATCCGCCGTTGGATCCTCCTTCCCGATCCATCGAACGGAAGAGAAGATGAAGGCAGTGCAGATGAGAATGGAAGAAGATAGAATCAAAGGAGGAGGAATGAAGGTTGGAAGAGAGAGAAGAAGGTGAAGGGCATGTGAATAATACGAGGATATAAAAGAAAGAAGAGGAGAAAAGGGGAAATTAAGGAGCGAGAGAGGAGAGAGTTGTGTGTGGTGCAGCGGCGGAGAAGTGAGAGAAAAAAATATCTTGTGCTGACCTCGGTGCCTTTTTGTTTGGTGGGGATAGATAGATAGAAAGATATGTTGGAAGAAACTTCGAGACGCCCTGCCCAGGCCATGGCAAAGAAACAACAAGATATTTTCACCCTCCCTCATCTAAATGACACCCTAATTCCCGCAAATTACACCACCCTGCCACTCATCATTTTCTTCCATCAAACACCACTTCTTTATGTAAATTCTATCTATATATTTAATCAAATTATTTTAATCTTAATTTATAAAAATATAATTACATTTTAGTAAAACTAACTGGGTTCTTAGCTTCACTTAGTCCATTAACTAAATCAATCTGACAAAAAAAAAATTCATTTAGGTTAGTTTATAATTTTACCCCATGTTAGGTTTATTTTCTCTGGAACTTATTGGATCAGATCTTTTCTGCGTTATACACAAGAAATAATTATGTAAACTTATTATATCACTGATAAATATTTTTGAGCAAATAATTTAAACTCTTTATCGTTGTGCAATAATTGTGAAGCTAAAATTTTTTTGTTTTTCAAATTTTTTAATATTTACATTTTCAAGTTTTTTTTCTAATTATTATTTTGTTTTCTATCATTATCCATTTATATTTTTCTGTGTCTGGAATACATTCTCAGTATAAAGTATTTACAGAAAAAAAATTACCTCTTTTATTTCTCGAAGTAAATCACTCTTCTCCACCAAATTCTATAAGAAGTTCATCCTTGGTGGTACTGGCAAAAAGTTTTTAACTGTAACGAAGTCCAGTTAGAGGATAAGCTTATAACTTGTTCAGTTACAGAGTTGGATTACAAAATTTGGATTGTGATTTCAAATTCACCAAGCGGGGAATTTTATTCATAGTAAATTTTTTTTTTCATATATAAGAGAGCTTATGATAATATTTTATTTTGAACTGAGATATGTGACAGACAGACATCATTTGCATATTCGTATATAAAATATGTGTGGGAAATATATATTCTCTTACCTATTTCATAGATAATTAAGTTTTTCCATTAAAAAAATTCTGAAAAATAGTTATAGTTAACTAATTTTTTTAGTGGTATCTAAGTGTTTCTTCATAGTATGAAAATCCCCCATTATTTTCGACTATATTTTTTTTTCACTCAACATGATGAAGAAAAATTGCTCACTATTGACCCTCAAATACAAAAGTAATCGAGCGATAATTGACTAAAGTAGAGCGATCCACTCATAGTTAGTTGTGCTTAGTTTAAACTGGGGAATAATGATGGAAAATAAAAAAAAGAAAGAAAAAAAATAGGAAACATGGTTGTTTAAATTAAAGAAAGTAAGGTAAAAAAATGCAATCAATGAGTAATTTGATTTATATGGACATAAAAAATTATAAATAAATATATTTAGAAAATATTAAAATAATTATAGTTTCTAACAATAAATCAAAACCATTTCACAAAAATATCAAAATTTGAATTATTTTATTTTATTTCTTATTTTAATTATTTAATTTATTATAATATAAAAATATATATATATATATATATATATATATATATATATATATATCAATAAAGTATTAAAATGATTTAAAAATTATAAATTAAAATTGACTGGGAATGTTTGCGCAATTTACGTTTGAAAATGCTGGGTTGAAACTCACACTCTGCAATGACATGGAAAGTGAAAGGGAGAAAATTGCATGTGCGAACTCGCTTTCCCCCAAAACTCACCATCTTGGAGATAACACAAAAATGACGTGGGAGTCACGAGCCTCCATCTTCATCTACCCGCATCCATTCAAATAAAAATTGTTTAACACCTTTGACGACGATCATATAACAGTTTATTTATACAAGATAAAATAATCTTAATAAAAATTATTTTTTATATTTTTAAAAGAAAAAATAAAAAAATAATTACTATAGATAATATCACATGATAATATCAAATGATAATGTTAAATAATAATAAATAACAAATAAAAAACCAATGGTATCAAAATAATAATATATTTAAAATAATATCATTTGATTTGCACTTTTTTTTTCACGCGAACGATAAATTAACAGAAACAAACATAGATTAAATCTATGTTTAGGGTTTAGATACACGTATAACTAGGTTTCTTAGGATATCTCTATTGGATGAATTATATTCATGCTCATAAGTTTAAGGTTTGAGTTATATAAAACCTTTCAATTGAACTATGCTGACATATCATGAAAATTAATATTATAATGTATATTCATGTCTTGGAAACAAATCTTTCTGCCAACCTGGGGCGGACCTATGTGGTGACAGGGTAGTCGTGGTTCCCAAATTTTTTTTTTTGAATTTTTTTTATATATATTTATATATTTTTTAAATTATATTTATATATTATTTATATTATAAAAAATTATAATAAAAAAATTTAATGGAGATATTGATTTATAAAAGATATTAGATTTTTTTTTCTTGTTATAAAATTTTTTCACTATGTAAATTATTAGGAATCAATACAAAGAGATAGATTGGAAAATAGAGGTTGGAAAACACATAAATTGAGATTGAAGTATACATTATTACATGATCTCTCAAATCAAGTTAGTATTTTATCATGATTTATGTATATTAAATTTATGATTCTTTTTAGTATGTTTATCCCAAATTAATAAAACCCTAATTATGATTTTAGGAATTCTTTTATGAAAATGGTATGAACCCTAATTATAATTTTTCCCATATTATTATAATCCTTAATTGTGAAATTTAGGGATTTTGTGTTTTTTTGCTGCCTATGGTAATTTTTTGGTAAAGTTTTGAATTCATAAGGTGTTGCTTATTTAATTAAAGTGGTATGAGTTTTGTTATGTTTTGCATTGTGATAATTGTGATTTGTGAATATAAATTTTTTTTTTCAGATAGGCGAGAGATGATAAATTTATATTAGAAAGATTATGATAAAAAAAAAATTGATTCTTTTTTTTTAAAGAGGTAGGTTTGTGATAAAGATGAAAAAAATGCATTTACATTAACTAAACTTGAGAAATTTCACGAGAAACAATAATTCAAGACAATAAAAAACAAATATCTAAAGTTCTTAGAGTTATAATATAATGAATTTAAAAATTAATTATAACGCGATAAAAATTGCCTCAAATTTGATAATACCACAAAATCAAATTGATAAGGTACAAATGACTTATCTAAAATGGTATTCATGATTATGTGTGTTTATTTTAAGCAGAGGAAATGAAGAGAAAAGATAAAGAGCTTTTTTTTAACTAAAAAAAATTATATATAACAAATCTATTTGACTTTCCTTATATTTTTTTGTCCAAGTTCCGCCACTGCTGCCAACTATGTAAACTATTAAATAAAACCTATTAGATAGTGTATCTTTTATAAAATTCTTGACTTGGAGTAAAACTTGTAAAAAAAATGATTTAGAAGTGATATGGTACACTGGGAGGCACAGAAAATAAATTAAAACCTTACAAAATGATTCTAATACAATAGAAATCAATTTAAAAGTATTTCAATTTTTATATGTTTTGAATGTATCAATTTTAATAAATTTTACTTTTCCTTTTTTGGATAAAATATTTCATTCATTACTAAGTTTACAAAATATATCAATATTAAATAAATGTTATAATTAATTGTATTCATCAAGATTTCTTTTTTTGCAATTTTTTTTCAGGTGATGTTAATCAATACTGTTTTTAGTTAATATTGAATACAATCATTTAGTGTGACCCCAATAAGTTTATTTGTGTGATATTTATGATTTGGGTTGTTTTACCAACTATTTCTTTATCGATAAATATGGATTGAAGATTTATTCAGTTGACAGTAGTGAAAAAATTAAATCCTAAACTATTGTAAAAAAAAACTTCAATTAACTTTAGAAAAAGAAATTAACAAAATATTGACAAAAAATAATATATGTGTTGAGCATAAAAAAATATATTTCATCGATGAAATTTTAACCAATATCGTGAAAGAAATAGTATTAATCTAAACAAAAATATATTGTAACAACTCAAATGAAAAATTAACTTCTATTAATACGAAAAAAATAAAATCTAAGTGGACATCAACAGAAAATAAGTATCCTAACGATATCTCAATCTTAAAATACTCCATATTAATAATAAAACTTTCTACCTTGTGTTTGGATGAAACATTTCAACAATACTGAGAGATTGAAATGACTTGTATTTGAATCGCTTGCAATTAATTTTTCTTTTCATTTTCTAAATAACTTGTTTGGATAAAGAAATTAAAATACCTTACATCTCAATTTCTTGTTTGGATAAAACAATTGAATTTCTTGTGAGAAAAAAATTTATTTTAACAATATTTATTTTAGGCTTAATTATGTTTTGAGTTCATGATAAATTTAGAAACGGTTCTATTCAGCCAGTCTGTGTGGTTGGGCCGGCCAACCTGGCTGGGTCGTCAGCCGATCAGTATTGCTCGAGTCTTCAAGTCGATGGGCCCGTCTAGGACGTCGGGTAGGTCGGTCTCGTCTAGGTTGTCGAGTCGTTTAGGCTTGTCGGATTGGCGGACCGATAGGGCCCATATAGGTCGTCGAGCTTGTCCGACCCGTTTGGATAGTCGAGCCCGTTTGGGTCATTGGCCCCGCCCACACATATGAGTTGTCAAACCCTCTTGGCTCGTTTGGGTGATTGGCCCGACTGAATTTTGTGCATTGTCGAGCTCGCCCGACCTGTTTGGGTCGTCGGACCAGTCTAACCTATTTGGGTCATCGGGCTTACTCGATCTGTTTGTGTCGTCGAGCCAGCTCGGTCCGTCCGGCCCTTCTGGCTCGTCAAGTCCACCTATAGACTAGACCAAATTGACAACTCTACCTGAGAGTCTAAAATATGAGGTTGAGTAAGAAGAATTTCAAATTCCGCCTATTTTGAAGGTATTTGAATTTCTACTAATTTAACAAATTAAAATACTTCAAAATAATGTTTGCATTTGAAATACTTTTTAATTTTTTTTTCTAAACAAAACATTTCATTATAAAAAAAATTTAAATTCTTTAAAAAACTTAATTATTTCATTAAAATAAACACAACTTATATTAAAGTGGAACCATTAAATTCCAGCTTCGGTATTTGCAGGCAATTATTGCCGGAAAGAATTAACCAGGCCAATTATTACAACCATAATAATTAGAAATCAAATGAATGAATCAACAAATTACATATACTATAATTGAGTTTTGTCTTTGAAATAGTTATAGTCAACACTGGCGGCGAGTTTTGGCCGTATATTAGCTGCATGCAATGTGAGCAGTTTGAAGCACTTAACATCATCTTGCCTTTCCCTTTGTTTGACGCATACAAAGCACAGTTTCTTACAAGTTTCTTACAGCTTCTCTTCATCATTACATGGAGGGAGCAAAGAGCTACTTTCAACTTCATCATTCTGTAAATAATTCATCACAAAATGCTGACCAGTCTTCTGGATCCCTTAGACAAGGACTTTCTTCTGAAATGAAAAATAAATATATTAAAGTAAAACACTTTCCCCTTTTAAATTGTTGATGAAAGCCAAAGACAAAATTAACAGATGCGTGATGATACCATTTATCACCTCAATCTGCATCAGACCCCTCGAACTTTGACATGCTTGCTGCCAGTGAGAGAAGATCATTGGATTAAGAGGTATACACTGCTAGGTTTGTTATGATAATATATATACATAAGAATCAAGAGATGAAACAATAGGAATTAAATATTTATTATATAGAAAAGAGATTGTTTAAACAGTTATACGTGGAAGTGTGGGACCAACCATTGTCCGATTCAAAGACAAAAACTAGAAAGTATGCGAAGAAAAAGAAGGCAAATGACGGACAGAGAGACAAAAAAAGTTGTATACCCTTTTGAGTGATAGAGAAAATAATTGATGATAACCACAAAAAGAAAGAGAAAGAATAAGAAATATGCAGATATGTACCCTCTGATCGGAGTTGAGAGTATTATTCTCTGATAGATAGTTTGGTCTGTCAAATATTACGGTTTCAGCAACACCAGTTTCAGCATGCTTTGCTTTCTTAGCCTGCTTAAAAATTTCTTCCCGTTTCCTTTTGGAAATCTTGCCAAGTTTCTACGCTTGCACAACAAAAGATTCATCAGATGAAACTTTGCACACCATTTTTTAATTTATTTAAACTAATTTCACCATACAATATATTATCTTATTATTTTAACTTTTCTCTCCTAAAAGTGTTTTCTCCCTTGATACCTGTTCCAAAGATGATGGATTGGTTTCATGCTCCTTCAACAGATCCCCAACAGTGAGTATCCCGTCCTTAGCAAGCTCCTCATAAATTTTCCCCTTTTTTGATATATGTTTCAAATGCCATATTTCATCACTGAGGGTTGGATCCTTTCCCTTGTTCACTGCAATGACCAAACCACGTGTGAGTCGCCCGAATTATATCTTAAACATGAATAATATTTACAGTGAATAAATTCGAAGTTAATCTGGGATTACACAAGATCCGCTTATAATTTAGATTGGATTTCGAAACTGATTTTTAAGGACTGGATTTTAACAATTTAAATAAAACAGTAATATAAGAAAATGAATGTTAATGTGATAACAACAGGAAAATTACTATCATTAATGAATATTTAAACCCTAGTGAATGAGTATAATCTAAAAGCTAGAATTTTGCAGAAAAAGTAAAGAACGAAAGAAGTGACAGAAGGGTGAATACTTACACTCACCTCTGTAGTCCTTGACTGTAAAAGGTTTACTTATACCTTCCCTGATGATTATTGCGTCATTCAAATTTGATTTCGCAACCTTCGCTCCTAATATGAAACGTCGTGTTCTTATCCAACATGAGTTGTCAGTGAATGATAATCCAGTTGGGATAAAACCTATTCCATTTTTAAGCGCAATAACCGTATCTCCTTTCAGTAACTGCCCTTTATTCGCTCTTTGACGTAAGATTTTGGAGTTGAATTCATCTTTGCTCCAATTTTCATCGCCATCTGAGCCAAACTCACCATCAAGAACGCAAATCTTAACCTTGATCGAAGACAGTGGATCATTCTCATCACAGACTATAGAATTAGATTCAATATCGAGAAGAAACACCTCAAGAGGATTGTTGTCTCTATCTTTCAATTTGGAGAGGGTATAAATTGTATCAGGTAATTTATTCCTAAAAACCAGCTTCAACAATCTGCGGGCTCCAGATATTTCAGTCTGAATACTATTTGGTCTGCAACAAATTTGAAAGTCGTTTCAGCATGACTTAGATAACTGTGAGCAACAATAATAATTAAAGCACCCAAATAAATGTTTCTTTTGTTTTGATATAATATCAAGACAAAAGAGAAACAAACCTTGTTGCTAGTTGGAGTTCCAACTCCTGTCGTATCTGGTAAAGGAATAACGACATGAATCAATGACAGTTATCGTTAATAACACACCATACCCTTACAAAAGTCATAAGATTCTTACCATATTTCGAACTGAATCTACCAAGTAGGGCTGCAGTTCATTCAAATTGAGACGCAGATACCTAAAACTTCTAACGATGCTGCAGATGAATAAAGTAACTGTAACTATCAACAACGATAAAACATCACGCAAAGGAATTTTTAATTAATGTTGCAGAATTCTTTAAAAAAATTCACATTAATTAGTTGAGATATTACCGCCATGTTTCAGATACTCGTGAATTCTCACGACTCCGCTCTTGATCACCCCTTTTTTCCTCCTCTTGCTGGGTTTGTCTTTTTGGTTCCATCAGTTTCAAGACAAAGAAGCAAAAATCAACAATCAAATCAGCTACTCAATCACTAAAGATAATCTTTTCAGTGACTCCCGAGTTCGGTATGGGTTAAATTTAAAATAGCAAGGATTATACATGAAAGCTCCAACGATTTTCCATACGAAGGTTCGAGGAAATGTTCGCAAGATATTTCCTCGAAAGTGTTTTTCTTTTATTTTTTAATGCTTGTTACGCTTCCTTCTCTCTTCTCTACCTCTCCTTGTATTGCAGACACGCATTGCTGAACGCGTTTTGGGATGGTAAGATATGAGTATCAGATTAAAGAAATTTATCCCAGTTATTTTTGGCGCAGTATATATAATTCGACTCGTGGCTGCATGAAGGAAAATGACTGACTAGAAAAACTGATATACGCTGAAAAAAAAAAGTGTGTAGTGTCATTGTTATGATACTTCATTAAAGATTCATACACATAATAACTAAGAGTAGTACGGAGTAGTTGGGAACGCGACATGCGAGTGGATGAAGCGATTTTCCACAAAAGCGTGTACAATATCAAGGACCAGTAATTTGCAGTATTTCTTACGAATGTGTTGATAACACTGTTGAGAAACTGCGAGACTTTATTTGTGTAACGCGTTCAGTATACAAACGAAGGATCATATTTAACGAAGAAAAACTTTCCATAGCTGAAAACGGGATCAATTTCCGGGGTCATTCTTTACTGAGAAAATTGTTGGGGAGCTTCGTCATACTGTGACGGTCGAGTATTTTGCATATATAAGTCCAGATGCATAACAGTTTCAACTAATATGCAATATTTCATTCTATCGAGCTTGAGTACATATATTAGAACAACCCATCTCAAGCTTGGATATTTTAGTAGTGACTATGCACGATATCTGGTAACCATTTTTTTGTATAGCGTCGTTCTCCAACGGGGCACATTTTTTTGGTTTTAAAATGGAAGATTTTTTATACTGGAAGTCCTTAAACTTTAGATTATTCATATATTTCATATCATATTTATTAAGTCATCACTAAGATAAATCTTCACCTTCTGACACCACTATTAAGATTTTTTTTAAGAGAGACACCGAAAAAATTCAACATTAACGAAACGTGAACAAGTCATATAAAATATAAAGCACACCAAAACTTTATGGATTCTTCTATATAATTATTATTTATCCGTGTATGATTTCCAGCTCATCATAAATTCCTACCATTATATGAATGTGTGTTTATTTGGTTTAGCCATCGTGGATTTCTGTCAATTATTGTACAAGGGATGATTAAATAAATTAAGGACAAACAATTCAGGAACGGAATAGGTAATATGGGTTTTAAATTGGTTCATTTCATGAATTTGACTCTGGGCTTATAATTCTGAACTCTTGATTAGGAACAATACTTTATAGAAACATAAATATATGATCAGTTCAATATACGTTAGGAATGCATCACCCGGTATTGAGCATAAACAATGGCAACACTGACAAATACACTAAAAAACCATTACCAAACCCAAGCATGTGACCTAACATCTTGACCTAATCAAAGGAGAAGAATTTCATAATTCGCAATACACTAATCGCCTTTAGAAGAATATGCGAGTGCAAATCAATGCCAGAAACCAATGCTTACAATGTAATGAATTTGAAGGTGTAAATGGCATTTCTTAATTAACAATTTTTATAATTTCAATTATATATATATATATATATATATATATATATATTCTCTCTCTCTCTAAGTGTCTATTCTACGTGCATATCTAATTTTCTCATATAATACATTTTTTTTTCTCTTTCTTATGATTTTCCACCTAATTTTTCTCTTTTTTTTCCTCCTTGGATCGAAATTTATCATTTTCCATTGAAGACAGTCTGACGGTTGACCAAAAGGAGAAAAAAGAGCAACAGTCCAAGAAATTTCTTATTTCAATTTGAAGGAAAAATGAAAAAGAAAAAAAAAAATAGATATGCAGATACGCTGTTGAAAAGAATATGGAGTGTCTTTAGATTCATGGATCTTGAAGTGGTGAGAAAGGAGAAAAAGCCTTGAAGTTTCGTTACTGTTTTCATTTACAAGAAAGTATGCGAAGAGCGAAAATTTGATTTGTTGAAAAGATTTATAAGCTGAAAATTATAGAGTGTGGAGCTGAACTGACCTGCGCAGAAGCTGTTGTTTCGATTGAACGTGAGAAGATTCTTCATGGCCTTATGTACACACCGGAGAGAAGAAGACCAAGAAAGAAGCAAGACGGGTTTGGGTTTTTTAAGGTAGCAGCAAAATATGAATTGTGTCCTCTTTTTTTTTTTCTTCAATGGTATAATGATATTCTGAGGAGCTTGACTTGGTCAGTCAACTTCAGCTATTTATTTTTATTTTTAAATGCTCTTCGTTCTTTAATTAATTCTTCGTCCTTTTCTCTTTCTTATCTCTTCTGCTGGATTTGCCAGATTCAGAGCTTCTTTCCCACAATATTTTGGACTAGTTTTTCTTCTTCTTTTTTTCTTAACTATCCTATCCATAATTAGTTCTAAGCGCGAACAGGCAAATAAGAGGATTACGAGGATAAAAATAAAATAAAACTATATATATAATTTGTAATATATGTTTAGAATATTTTAAAAGATTCAAACTACAAGCAACCGTTAATGGGAGGGAATATTATATTTCATCCTCAAAGGAAAACAGTCTTAACTGAGAACATAGCAACAAAAGCAGCAATATCGTTGAAACATTTTGTCATGTCTTTTTTACACAACAAACAAGACCATGGGTCCCGAAATTGGAAACAGACAAATTGGCACGATAATTATAAATTAATAGTTGATTAACGAAGTACAGAAATTGAGTTGGGAAAACGCAATTGAAGAAGCAATCAAAAGAAAAACGAATTCAATTCAGTTGTGACCGCAAAAAGAAAATTGGTTAATTCTTCCTTGAAGACATATGCGGATGTATGAGGAGTTTGAAGGCATTTCTGACTTTCTGCCAAACCATCTTGGCTTTCCCTTTGCTTGCCATATACTCAGCAGTGTTGAGCGAAAAGGACTGGTTGCTTTTGCTACATGATGCTACATCGTTAGAACATGGAAATGAGAAAATATTTGGTTGCTCCCATTGGTTAGGGTTAGGGTTAGGAGTAAAGTAACTTTCAACTTCGTCCAAGAACAACGGCCAGGGTTCATCTATAATTGATGTTGAGGTAGATTGCCATGCTTCTAATTGGCCTGCACATTCATAGGATAACATACCAATTTCATAACCAAAATTCCCTACAAATTTCTTATATTTGAGTGACATAAAAATGGAAAAAGAAAACAGATACAGTACCTTGGTGAGCGAGCAGTGGGAGACCCTGATATGGAGCACTGTATGACACCGGTTGGGTACATCTTAACTTCGACACTATGCCATGTGTTGGTGTTGCAGCAATTGGCTCCAGATGCTCCACATTTGAGTATGCTTCCGCCTTAATTATTCTCACACATTCCTGCCAGTTACAATGCATCTTCATCACTTCCAATAAGAGCTACTATGAAAGTTAATAATGTGTATGAATAGGATTAATATTGCAAACCTCCTCCTTCGAATCCAGAGATTGCAGAGAACGATGCTGCCCATTAATAATGACCTCCACAAGCTCGTAGATGCAGTTAAACACAAGGGAAACTGATATCTCTGGTTCCATGGCACGATACGTATACGAGTAGCGCTCATAATCATCTAGTTCACACTCTTTAGCATGTTCAATGACTTTGTCCCATGTATTAATCTTGCTGAATTTCTACTTTCCACATCTACTTGTCAGTACTAAAGTACAGAATCATCATCGTCCACACGTAAGAATGTTTAAAAAGTTTTTACCTTTCGTAGTAAACCGATTGTGTCCAACCTCAAAAGATCCTTCACAGTCTTTATTCTATTCTGGGAAAGCTGCTTCCGAAGCTCACCCGCTTTTCCAATGTTCCTCAGACGCCATACTTCATCGTTCAAGGCTGGACGCTCGGATTTCCTCATCGCTGAAATAATCAAATACACATCCAAAATTAAAATATTTAAAACATTATTTACCAAAAAATATGAAAATGAGTTATGGTTAAGGACTTACGCTCTCCACGTTTATCCTTGACCCTGAAGGGTTCGCTTATGGCTTCCCTGATCCCTGCTTCAAGGGAGTTAGATCCCCTGATTTTAACTCCCAACCGAAACGTTTTGGTTCTTGTGGTGCAAGAATTATCAGTAATCTTAAGCCTCTTCTTATCGATAAAACCAACCCCTTTTTCAATTTTAATAAATGTTTGTCCTCTGAGTAATGGTCCCTTCCCCTCTCTTGGTTTCACAATGTTGCCATCAAATTCCTCTGCAGTCCAGTCCTGGCTTTCAAAATCCCCATCCAGCACATAGATCTGAGCCTTCATGCTGGAAAATTCCACTCTGTCAACGCGTTGCTGCGATGCAGCATCCCGTAGCTCAATTTGAAGTGAACCACCGTCCTCAGCTGTGAGATTGGCCATGGTGAAAATTTGTCGAGGCAATCCATTGACGAAGCACAATTGGAAATCTCTGCCTCCAGAACTGCCACCCTCATGGTTATGGCATTTTCGGCAACTAAATTGGAAACAAAAAATTAATTACAAAAAATTTATGTATAGAATAACAGAGTGTCCATGGTGAAAGAAAAAGTATGTGTCAAGAGAAACAAACCACGGTGACCAGTAACGCTGTAGCATAGGTGGAATCACCTCCTCTAGCTAGTTAGGGGAACAGAACAGCATAGAGTTAACAACCCAAATTACACAGATTTTCAATTTTTAATATACTTGACTCAATTAACGAATAGAAGCTTACCAGTTCGCGAAGAACAGGTTTCAACACGGCACTGCGCAATAACCACAAAAAAGATTAGAAGAAGGTGGTTGAGATGAAGAGAGTTATCTGACATGGAAACAAACACTCACAGAAGCGAATGGTCGATGGTCTCGGCGCGTCTCCTTTTAACAACCGTTTGAATATTGATGTCATCATTACTGTGATGGTCCTCCTCGTCGTAGGTTCTTTTTGTCGCCATTGTCACTCCACAAGCTTCAAACACTCGCTAACCAACCAAACGAATCTTTGTTCACAACCAACAAGAACAAACCAGCAACTGTCTACAACTGCAACAAATACAAACTCCACTTTTATAGGGTTGTTGACTGGGGTGAGTGGGACAAGAAGGACACTCACGCTAATCCTTCCACGCGGAGTTTTCTTCCTGCAGGTCATTTAAGATTATAACCACGCCGCATTAAACTCAAACCGCGTTCGTCGTTGGTATTTTTGAGAAAATACATAGAAAAACATTTGCAATTTCACCTATTCGTGTTCAACTTTTCTTCTTCTCTACTTGTTGAAAGGTATAACACAATATTTTATTATTTTCATTTTTTACATTACTTCCTGTTGTTTTTATTGATTTCTGTATTTTATTTAGCCTTAAATATCATATAAAGGTTTATATCACACATACCAGACAAATTCAGCTACTACTGTAATTGTTTTTTTCTGAAACACAGGAAGTATGTGGTTAAATCAATCATATACTAATTTGTAGATTATGTGATTAGTAATTTAACATATATATTGTTTAAATATAAAAGTATTTAATAAGTGTAATTCTAAGTGATGCAATTAATAGCTTACTTTTCATTTTATTATTATATCTAAAAGTAAGTTTCAAGTTGAATTTATAGTTATAGTAATGTATTAATTAGTTTAATGAAATAAGTGCTGATTTGTAATTAGCTAAACAATTAGTTATGTAAGTATACAACGTAATTATCATAACCAACACTGAAGTACGTAAAGCAACTTAAACATTAAATTTTCTCATTACACGGCTTACGTACTTGTTCGTGAAACATAAAAAAGTATTCATAGGGTACATTGAAACACTTTCAATCAAAACATAGTTTAATTTCAGTGATTTAATTTTTCTCAATCATAATATTCTCCTTCAACATTTAATGAGTGATCTATATTGGAATTACTATTTTACACATCATTCTGTTCCGTTTTAACTATGAGTATTTTTCAACAAATAAGTAGAAAAATTAATCTATCATCTCGTCACATTATAAATCAATCCTTATTATGTCAAACTAATTAATTAATATGATTTTGAGAAATTAATATAATTTTTAAATTTTGTTTTTGTTATCACACTTATAATTAAGTTGAATTCGCACAGGATAATTTAAAAAGATACAAGAAGATGAATTATTTATGTTTTCATGTTGATAAAACTATAGCATTAGTGGATAAAGGTTAATTAACAAGATTTATGTGAAATTTTGGTCTATAAGAATGATGAACTTGTATTACAAAGGAGATATAAATTGGGTTTTCTCCTTTGAGAATTGTTTTTTCGAGTTCTAACACAATTTGTTTAATTGGATATTTATTTTTGACACCAAATTTGGATTATATATATATATATATATATATATATATATTAATAAGTAAATCATTTTCTTTTAGTCTAGAATGTAGAATGTTGTATAAAGGATTGATTAATATGAAATTAATGTATTTTTTTTTATTGAATTGCAGTTCTTTTTGTAAGAATATAAGAATAATGCAACTAAGTTCTAAGATGGAGGGTTAAGCGCTAAAAGGCAGTTAAGGAATAATTTAAATATGTTCTATATAGTTTAGCTAAAGTATCAAAATGAGGCTCGAGGCAAAGAGAAAATCCTCTGTCGAAGGAAACTTAAGATTGGATCTCAGGAGTTTCAAAAGGAATAGTTAAAGTTCACTGGAAACGTTTTAGGAAGAAAAGATGTTGAAAACAATGTGAACTTAAATTTCACATGACAAAATTAAACATTATATATAAAAAAAATCATAAACCCAATACATTGATGTTTTTGGTTAAAGTATAATATTAATTTATTATGTGGGTTGTATTGAAGTCACATATATAATCTTTTCTTAACAATATCTCTAGAAAAAACACATTAATGATATTATAGACAGTGGTTTGTCATGGTGACTAATTTAGACAATTGTGACAACAATAATAATATTATAACTACAACAACAACATTATAAATGTCACCATACACTTTAAGAAAAATATTTAATACGGAAGGAACTCACTCCTAAAAAAGAACTTATTAAAAATAATGAGTCTAAGTCTCGTATTAGTTATAAATTGTCTAATAATATATTTTAAAAGATTAATATTTGTTTCAATGGTATTTTTGTGGACATTTTGATCCTTTAAAATTTTCAATTGAGGGGTTTTGCCTTGTGGATTTTTTTAGTCCATGTCCATAGTCCATGTGCATCACGGTCACGTACTCTTGGGTGGGCTAAATTGAAAATTCTATTAATTATGATTAAGGGTTATAAATTGAAAGTATATACCAGACAATAATGTTCAGTTTTATTTTTGTGTTAGTGGTGTAATGTGGGGGAGAGAATGTGTACCCGAGTTTCTAATTGAAGTTTGGGAGTGAAAGTGTATTCGATACATTGCTGTGTATAAGAACCGATGGAAAAGTAGGTATCGACTTGGTAGAAGAAAAAGGAAAGGTTTAACTAAAAGGATATGGAAGAAGGAATGATATAACACAATCACTGGGTTGTAACTTGTTTCTAAGGATAACATAATTACAATATAAATTTGATACAGTATTCAAATTTTGAACAGAATAAATTTTGAATTGATCACGAATCAGTAAGTAAGTGAAAACTTGATATTACATACAACAACCACAAATTGTACCTAAGCAATCCAGCACTAGGATGTAGACGAGGAACCCGTCTCACACATCTCTTTAGTGAAGTAGAAATTAAAGAAGCTAAACTTGCAAAAAAAAAAACAAACACATTCAGGAACTAATTTCCTATAGATTGTAGGCACATTTTAGGTATAAAACAGAGTCCCACTAGTTATGGTAAAAGAGCTGAGCATTCTTTTTGGCAGCTGCATGCCTCCTTTTCGCTGATATAACCCATTTCAGAGCAAAACCAATCTTACACCACGCTGCTTTGGGTTTGCCATTACTTGATATGTCCACACTGGAATTTATGAAAGTAGAATAAGGGCTAAATTCTTCTCCATCATAAGAACCAAAGAACATGCCACTTGTTGGTTCCCATTTTTCATTCTCTATCGAATATCCACCTTCAAGGAACGGAAAACACGATCCGTCAAAGTCACAACTATCCTCTTCATTGTATATCTCAGAGGAAAATTCATCAAACACATTACTGTTATGCGGCATTTCTCTTGTGCTTGGCTCTGAATCGGCATAAATTTGGCCATCGTGCATTACTTCATCAGTATATGAAGTAGAGATGGATGGTTGACTGTAATCTGGGAATGTTACTGCTTCACCTACACAACACATGGTTAAACGATTATATAAATAAAAGTGGACAAAGATCTATGTAACAATAAAGTTGTTCCATTGCATATACCTTGTGCAGTTGGCATATCCATGTGTTGCAGACATTGATTTGGAGTGTCGGACTGTCTTGCTTTTTTTAGACATGCGTCTAGGTTTAAACAGTTCAATTTAGTTTCATCAATCATTTTCAAATTGTTGACATTTTTGTAAGCTTGCTGCTTCACTATTCCTACCAAATGCTGCCAAAGAAGAAGAAACCTGATCACTTTTGACCCACAGGTATCGTATGATATAATCACAACGACAAGACAGGAATCATTATTTTAAAGAAACCAGAAGTTTTTCTTTTAGATCTATTCAAAAAACAATTTACGAACAGGTTATGAATCCATACCTTTTCTTGGGGAGTGAGAATATCTGGTGAATAATAAATTTCCCAATCAAATGTCACACCCACGAGGATGTAGATGGAGTTGAATAGCAAACCTATTTGCAGTTCTTGTGAGTAATAGCTGTAAAGCTTGTAATCATCCACCACACAGGTTTTAGCATGGTCAGTGATCGCTAACCATGACTTCTTTGGAATGTCAAGCATCTACCACGACAGAGGAAAATATTCAATGAATAATGTCTACCAATAACACACAAGAAGACAAAAAGTAAAAGAAACTGAGTTTTACTTACTTTATATAGTGATTCTTCGTTGCTTATGCACTGCCGCAAGAGATCTTTCACGGTGTGAATTCCATGTAAGGAAAATTGCTTCTGGATTCTTCCTTCCTTAGCGATTTTCTTCAAGCGCCATAGTTCATCATCCAAGAATGGAGGGAAGTGTTTCTTGTAGCCTTAAATGACCAAAATACATGTCAATTTTGAGTTATACCGAAAGACAAATGACATCGAAAAACAGACACTCTCCTATGTTAAATAAGTTGGAAACAACGATGATGTCCTAAGTTGGAAATAGACACTGAGAAACAGAAATGAACTAATAAGACTTACATTCTCCTCTGTTATCTTTCACAATAACAGGCTCACTTCTACCCTCCTGAATCTTTTCTCCAATGGAAGTTGGTGGCACACCTTTAACTCCAATCCTGAACCTTCTGCTTCTTTGCCATCTCGAGTTGTCAGATATGGCAATTTTAGTGATACAAGCAACTCCATTTTTAAGAGTAATAAACCTCTCTCCAATCAAGAGTGGCTCTCTACCTTCTCTTTCACGTGAGATATTGGAATTGAACTCCTCTTCTGTCCACTCCTCACTGTCATCGGATCCGAACTCACCGTTCAGAACACAGATCTCTATCTTTAGTGAGGAAAGGGGACCCTCCTTTACTACAGACTTAGTTCTAACATCAAATAGAGCAATTTGAAGAAGTGATTCGTCTTCTGCTACGATATTAGACCGAGTATAAATTGTCTTAGGTAACTTATTAAGAAAGCACAACTTGAAGGGTTTGGCTCCGGATATGCCAGCCTCATTAACCCTTTTTCTGCAACAAATAAATGGAGGAGAGTAAACATAGGAAGAATGAGGATAATTAATCTTTCTGATAAAGTTGTTTATTGTTAACACAGAATCTGAACATGATGAACTAACCTTGGAAATAGATGAGCCTGGTCCTTGATTTTCTTTTCCAACTCCTCCCTTACCTGTTTGGGGAAGACAAATGAATCAACCAGATTTTCGCTTCAAAGAAGATTAGATTGAGGATAAGGGACACTTGAAATTTGGAAACACACGATGAGAGTACAAGAGCAACAGAGACAAAAGAAGTGGCAAATTTTGTAGACAAATAATCTGGTGGCTAATCACTAATGCCATCCTTTCCTTTCCGAATCAAATAGTACAGCACACAACTTCGAAACAATGTGAAAATCACAACTTGGAAGCAATTGCAGAAACCTGGGGAACATTGAGGGTGGATTTGGAATACTAGGTACATTAGAACCGGTGCTGGTTGTGAAGTGATAGGTACTTTGAAAAGCCAAAACTAGCTGAAAATAAACAAAAACAAAAAACTTTCTCAACACCACACCACCAAGATAAAAGACTGAATCATTTCTTACCACTCTTCGCACAAAAGCTTCCAAATAGGATGAGTGGTCATTCAGCCATAGTGCGTTGATCACATTTCTCAGGCCACTGCATAATGAGCACAAAATCAAACTTAGACCTCACAGCCCAAAAGCCAAAAGCCAAAACGCCAAAGTATACCAAAAACAAATAAGCACCTGATTGGAGCTTGCTTGGTATCATCATAGCTCCGTTTATGGTCCTGAATTGGAACTTTGCCACTCCGTTGCCTCTCAAAAGATTTCCTTTTTGATACCATCCAAAATGCTACAAGCAAACGAACAACTCAACGCTCTCAAAAACACTCTGAATGGTATAATAACTCAACCGAGTGGTAGTTAAGAAGTAGTATAATTGATTCAACCCGAGCATGTGTTTATATACCCTTCGTTAATTCAACCCAAGGAAGGAGGAAGGATGCTTCTTAACTCCAGTGATCTAAAAGGACACGTTAATCCCATAAAGTCAATCTCGCATTTGCTCCAAAAATTCCCAGAAAGTGCCAACAATTACTATAAAAACAAAAAACAGTTGAATTCAAACAATATAATATAATTATTGTCTTCAACTTAAAAACGGCCGAACTGACATTTATTAATTAAGACATATAGGTTGTTCTTAACTAAAACAGATATTAAGATTTTCAACATTTTGTTCCTTCATCTTATTTATCAATATTATTGCAACTTTTTATGAGTTTAACAATGACATGTAAAACAATTTATACCGTAATTTAGTTACAAGTCATACACTTAATATATTTCTACGCTTTCAATAAACTTACCAAAAATGAGTTTGTAATTGACTGGTAGTGTAAAACTAAATCGTTATTCACACATCCAAACAGTGACATCTATTGATACTATGTATCTTACAAGATCCCATGAAATCCAAGAAAAGTACTAAGTTGCCGCGTGTTACAACTACTGATACACCCCAAGTGAGGATGAAATTGAAAAGTTGAGAAGTTTACTAAAAGACAATTTTTTATGCTCATCCTTATTTTGGATGGGTCCAACCGAAGAATCTTCAACTAACAACAAAAACATGCAAAAATACTTTATTTTCCCTCCTATCGCCAGACACGCTTATAAGAGAAGTTTTTCCAAACGCGTTTGCGAAGCATCATATAAACTGATTTTTAATTAATATTTAATTAACTAATTAAGTGAAAATTGATTTATATACAAGGCTGTCCATTATCAAATCTAATGAGAAAAACAAATGTTATCAATCACCTTTTGTTGGATTATATATTCTTTTATATGGTCGGCATATATAGTAACTTCTTGTTTGTGTTATGGTTATGCAGTTAATCACTCCGTATATGGTTATAGTTATTAAGAGATTGTGGTCGACATATATATGATATTATTATTACACATATAAGATCTTTGACACCACTTTAACCTCCAAAACCTGAAGACAATGGTGTTATGAGTCTTTATTCTTACAGTGTTTAACTTTATTTTTTCTATCTAATGGGAGACTTTGACTCACACTTGAACTGTTCCCTACATGAATGGACATGTATAAAAATTTTGAATTTCAATCTAATCTCCCCTTGAATGAAAATTGGGTGCTTCTATTCTAAGCAAAGAATGGGAAGAAGAAGTTGTACATTTTAAGAGTATTTAATTTTTATTTAAATGATGTTTACTTGATATTGTCAACATTCAAGTAAGTCTTGCAAAACCTAACTTCATCTCCAACTCACCGCCCGTAAGCAGGAAGCCAAGGCCAAAACTAGTTTCCAAGAAAATACTATGCTCCACACAGGACCTTTCCTATTTAGGAAAATTTTTTTATCATAAATTATTTTTGTACAATAAATCAATAACTTTGCCAGTCATTAAGCATTATATATATATGGTATTTGCACCAATTCTATGGATAATTAATTTCTATCTAGTAGTTGATTAACAATTTATAGATTATTAATTTCCGTTGAGGACTTGATTGACAATTTTAAATAAGGTCTTTTCTCCCCCACCACATATTAAATTTATCGTATAAAATTTTATAAATAGTAAAAACATACCGAGTTGTGAACATTGGACTAGTTATGTGAAAATAATTTTCACAGTCAACATTCTAATATTTAGGTACCGTAATCAATTTTTCATTTTTAATTATATGAGTTTATTTATAACTAATTAATGTCGAATTTTTATGAACTTGAATTTTGAACAAGTGAGCAAATATTTTATTAAAAAAATGAATTTTCTTAATTTATTTACCCACCAACATAACTCTTACTACAAGAAAAAATAAAATGAAAAACAAGACTCCTCGGTTAAACAAAATTTTTGAGGAAAAGACAATAACAAAAAATTTGTTGATAAAATACTTCTCAATAAATTTTATCGACAAATAAATAAAATGTTTGAATATTTTAAAGACAACAATTTGTCGATAATTACATGTTAATTACTTATAATCATAATTTATCAATAATTATCTAACGGTAATTATCATGAGTAATTATTGCAATTTTGTTCTTCTTTTCTTCTTTCCCTCTCCTTCTTCCTTTCTTCTCACTCTTTTTCAAAAAAATTGTAAGACATATTCTATTGTACTTTGACACAAATTTGATTTTTCATTTTATAGACAAAATTTATCACGAAATGATAAAAGTCCAAAGGTGAAAAATTTAGAACTCATTTTACCAGTGAAATTTATGGACAATTAATAAAACATACAATTACTTACGGATTTTACAAACTGTCTTTAATAAAAATTTCAATTTAACTACAAAATTTTCGAACAAATCCATTTTCAACAAAAATATTTATTAGTTAAAAAAATTTAAAATTAATTAGTAAAATGTATTTTACTAATAAATTTCTTATCATATTGATAAATATAAATATATTATAAAAATATAACTAAACGATAAAAAATGTTTCAAATATAAACATATTAGTTATACATCAATTAAAAATAAACACATAACATTATGTTTAAATATATAATAAGTTTACTATTTTATTTTAAAACTTAAAATTTAAATTAGAAAAAAAAAATCTGTATAATTCAAAATAAATATAGTTTTATTTTTGTTATTATTTGAATCAGTTTTGTGATTGATTTTTGAAGTGGAAGAGAAAATTGGATTAAATACTAAACTAAAAATATAATTACAAATAACTGAACTAAACTATTGAATTGAAAATCTGAACTAAGTTAAATACTATCATTTCAAAATAAAAAAATTGAACTAAATTAGTAAACGTTAAAAAGTTTAAAAATAGTTTAAAAAATGAATATATAAGATAAACACATAAAGTAGTGATCAATCATTTTGATTGTAGTTTCAGATTTTCGTGTAAAGATTGAACTACTTTTATTAATACTTAGGCAGAATAATTTTGAAATCTATGGCTTCTAGAATCTACTTTCAAAACTATCACAATTCTCTATAATAAGTTAAACTAAAAATATAAACCTAATGATGAAAAACAAACTTCCTAAAACATGAGAATACATAGGAGTACATGTGCATTGGATTGGAAATCCTCAAGCATCATCACATCACATGGTGCGCACTTCAAATAAAAATTGTGAAACAGATTGCAAAGACTATGAACTATTTTGTAAGTTTCAAGAAACAGTTTCCATCACAATTCTTGTGGTATGGCAGTGAAACTGATTATTAGCTGATAAAAGTCTTCTAAAAACATAATCATCTGATTTGAAAATGGTTGAAATCGACAAAATACAAAGACGATTTGGTCGTGATTGAAGACGTGAAAGATGAATTAGAGATTAAAAAACGTGAGCTTAAATGCGTCAGTGTCTCAGGTTTACAAAGTCAAAGTTAAATAACGTGAACGCAAAAAGGTTAATCAATGAATTGATGTTACTATGTCTTGTTTAAAAATATTTTACATTTATTATGTAATTTAATGTTTAATGCACGTTATATTTAAATTTAATTTAAGTTCAGAAACGCTTAAAGTGTATTTGAAGTATTAGTGCGTTCTATAGTTATATTACAAAACTTGGCTATCATAAATCTAGTTTGAAAAATAAGAGATCTGCATAAAATAATTAAATTTGAAATAATCAAAACTATAAAATTATGAACGAATAAGACAAGTGCCACAATTAATCTTATATAAGGTTTCAATATACATATCGCGAACTCATGTTGTGATCAGTAGATTGAATCTGAGTGAAGTTTCTCTTAAAAGACTTGTATAAAGTTAACTACAACGGTGTTTTGACACTAAATTTTGTTTTACATTTATTTAACATTATTCTTTATTTTTCCTTTTTCTTTAAAAATAGAAAAAATCACTTTTTGTAGGTCAATATATGAATAAGGGTGGCAAACATGAACTCTCGTTGGAATTTTCATGAAGACGTTAATATTAAAAATAAATAAATAAATAAATAAAAGAGTGAAAAATACGTTATTTGTGTAGGGGTTATATTATGCGTTCTATAATTAGTGGAGGGAGGGTTAAATTAAGAAGAAAATTTAGTGGCGGCGCGTGTTACGGTTAAGCCGGTTGAAAGGGAAAATAAAACATGCATAGCATTGGCATTGACATGGTGGCAATCATTTGTTTTCTGTTCCTTTCCACACTCATTCCAGGGTATGAAGATGTTTCTGCCTTCAACCAGATCCAGTTTCGTACTCAATATTCTCCTACATATGTAACACATTCCCACACACCCTTTTCAATTTCAATTCCCTCCATTGCTCTCTCTTCTCATCGAGAGAGAGAAAAGAGGTAATTGAAAACAGAAATCGTTTCTGTTGTTGAAAATGAATGGGCTTCAAAGCCATTACGCTTATTCCTGCTCTTATCTACACGATGTGAAGGGGAATAGCGTGAAGGAGAAGAAGAAAATGACGTCTTCGTATTTCCATGAACCACCACCTCGAGAACGTAATAATGGCGGTGAGGATATGGCGGTGAGGAAGTCAAAGAGCGTGTGGTGGTGGAATGAGGCCGAAAGGAAGAGACAGCGAAGAGTGGCTAGATACAAGTTTTACGCCACTGAAGGCAAAATCAAACACTCTTTCAAGAAAGGGTTTCGCTGGTTCAAGCTCAAATGCATCAGGATCGTCACCAATCTCTAGTTCTTCAAATGCATCAATTGCTCCATTATTAAGAGATCAGAATTATGGGCTCTATCTATGTGGTTACAGCAGATTATCTTATCTCATATTTATCATTATAATTTTGTATATAGTGATTAAATATCTTAAGTAATTTTCTTTTCTTCAAAGAGATCAAACCTAGACCTCAATCCACAAATGAAAAGTCCAACAGTCTGGTGCATAGTACTCTTCAAAGTTAAATTTTGTGTTCATTCTTCATCCTCATAACTGATTAATTATAGTAAGTTATGGTCATTAGCTTTTATTAGTGACAAAATGGGTTTTCTTTTTGTCTCCTTTATTGCTGATTAATTTAGGAAAAGAGATTGCATATAAAACTTGCGTAGTTTTAGGATAGGTAAATTTATGGAGTAATAGCAGATTGATAACGACTTTTAACTACTAGGTTAAATATAGATTGACTTTGTCTAATTTTCGAAAATAGATATAGATGGGTCAAAGGAGTTGATAAATGTTTAAAAATTAAGAAAATGTTCAATTTAAATCATATTTTTCTAACATATCCAGTTTAAATATAATTTTATGGTTAAATTAAAGAAGTTAGCTGGATTAAAGTTTACTAAACTATTAATTTTTTTTGTCTCAAATGCCTTAATTTCGTGTAAAACTAAAAGTATATGTTATGACGGTTTAATTAGTTAATAGTTAAACATGAAAGTTTATAATGTATTATAAATTTATTATTTTACGATGAAATAAAGTGATTATTTGTTTGCTTACTCTACTATAGATTAAATGATGAAAAAAAAAATGGAAGAATCTACCACGACAAGGAAATGAGTTTAAAATTAGTCTAAAATCATTTTATCTTTCTTTCGATAGAAATTCCTATTTTGAGTTTTAAGTTAGAAAATCTCTAAGCTTATGGTTTCTTAGCTTTTTTACGTTGAGTTTAAAAAAAAATATAACTAAAATAAGACTACAAATTTAAAAATAAAAACTGAATTTGACTTTTAAAAAATTAAAAACTTATTAAAATCACTCCAATCGGGTTTCCTAAACGAAGAAGATTGTCTGTATTCTACTTGCTGCTGACATTATGGATAGCTGTTTTAGGTTATTATAGGTCAGATTTTAGGAAGTGGATATTATTATTATCCTTGTATGAGTAGCATTTGTTGATGATACAATTATTGGTGCACATAACATTGGGACTTGTTGGGAATATGGTAGGTGTAATTCTTGTGGGGTCTTTCTGTTTTTCAGGGATATAATTTTCTACCGTTAATTCTACATTACATACTTATAGGCCTATCTGTCTTTATACCCTCACATGTCACCTATTTTCAATCAAATTTAACTACATATATTTGTATCACTATAGTCTATATTAATACATTTTACTAAATACAAAAAACATTTTTACTAACATATGGATTATAGTTATAATTCGTTGAATATTATATAAAAAATAAAAAGACCATCATTTATCAATAAAAAAGATGGATCTATATCAAGCATATAAGCTCAATTGGTCTAACCAATATAGATTAATAGATTAATAAATAAATATAGATTTCCGCCGTTATACAGTACAAAATTACTTGCTAAACTAAATACTGCTATATAAAACTAATCGTTATAGTAATTAGTTTGATTGTACGGTCATCTGCATTAAATAGGACAGCGTGGAAGTCATCTAAACCCACAATATTAAACATTTTCCTGCATGTATGTCAGAAGTAAATTATTCACAATCATAAATGATCATTGCCTTTTTGTCTATCATATTAAAATATTTTACTCATGTAAATCATTCCAAGTTAATGTTCTTCCAAACAAATTTTTCCAAATTAGTTTACATCAATGTTAAGATTACATCAATTTTGGTATTAGTCGATGTAATGCATCACAATCTTTTTCGATCGTATAATAATATTTTCATTTACTTTTAATTCACTATTATAATCCCTCTTTAATTATTTAATTTTAATAATTTTTAATAATATGATATGATAATAAAAAAATATTATAATAATAAATTAAAATATCATTATCCTTTTTAATTAAAATTATATGTGATTTTTACCCGACTTATATTACAAGTAAAAAATATATTTATTTGGTATTGCTTGAATATGAGACAAAAATATCAAAATAAAACCAAATAATTCAACAATACTAGTGTCAACAATTAGATAATTCTTTTATTGAACAAAATATGATTAAATAAAAAATATACATTAAAAAAATAATAGTTAATGTTGAAAATAAGATAATTGTTACATACGCATTTCAGAGGAAATAATAAAGGAAAAAATAACATTCCTTTCATTTATATAATAATAGATATGAATTAACTAGTTATAACTTAAAAAAGGTTCAGATAATTATATATATATATATATATATATATATATATATATATATATATATATATATATATATATATATATTCTTTCTTTTTAATTAATTAATGAGAGAACTCGCCAGCCTTGGCTTTAACGAAATCAAGTAATCCAATATTTTATCCTTGACTTAAAGATCCCAAAATTAAAACTACGTACTATTTTGAGATGTAAAAGACTTTTTACTAAAAGTCACCATAAATTTTTTTTAAATAAAACTAAAACTAGACATACAATTGTTTTACAATAAAAATATTTTTAGAATATTTTATGAAATGATGTTTATGTTTACCTCAAGTGAAATTGTTTCATATAAAATATACTTGTACTTTTTTTGAATCATGTTATTTATACGCATTATAAAAAAAAAAAAATAGCCACGTGTTGAACTTTTAAAGCGAGCTGGCGTCATACTCTAATTAATTTGAAATTTAATAAAATATAAATGCCCAAAGTTAAACTCCGAATTTAATTGGAGATCAATATTAATTACATCTAATAAAACTTTTGTCCAACTTTAAATACGTATTTGCATTTCAGTTTCATTTAATTGAATTAGCGTTAAATTCAATCCAACACAGAGTTATTCTCCATTCATAAATTGGAAAGGACAATTCTGACATTCTCTATTGAATTTCTAAACCCAATCTTAACCTCACACATTCTCCTATTTATGGTCTTTTAAGTGTTTCGATTAATTAAAAATAAATAAAAATATATATAATACATTTTATTGCCTTTAATAAATACACACACTCAAGAATATCAGAATATAATGACACAATAATAATTTCAGATTATCAAACTGGTTATCATTCAATGATTGTTCGCCAACTGATTAATTGTCTTAAATAAGTACAGCACACAGTAGTCAACAGAAATTAAATATGAATTCGAATCTAATCCAAGATTTACGAAATCATTATAGTGCAATAAGAATACATTAACTTAACAGAGGATGCAGTCCCTCCATGCTAACTTTACAAAATTATTATTTAAAATAAAATAAAAAGTTAAATTAGTTTATCAGGTTATGTTGTATAAAATTAATTAGATGAGAGTTAAATGGGTTGTATTTGATCAGAAAAGTTATCAAAATATAAGCATTTAGTTCAAATTTATTAAAATATTTGATAAGTTTATATGGGTTTTCTTAGTTATATTTTTACGTTTTTTAGTTAATTTTGAACACTTGTCTATATTTTTATATCAAATATTCTACTTTAAATAAAAAACAAACAGTGTAAATAGTTTAATAATTAAAATAATTATTATAATATTAATAAGATGGTAAATCAATATTTTATTATTAATAATGAAAATAACAATAATTACCATACACTTATATATTATTATATATTGGGGTAAATTATATTTTTGGTTATTCCTCACCTCTAAGTGAATTTTAATTTTTTTTTTGAAATTAGGCTCAATTTAGTTGCCAACCCTAAAAATGTGTAAATTTAACCATTTTAAAAATATGTAAATTTAATCATTTTAATCAAATTTTGATAAATTTATTTAACATTTTAAATATGATTTTCATGTTTACATTTTAGCTAACCTTGAAGTAGAAATATATTAGTTAATACTTAATACTAGAGCGCTAAAGCGAAAATATATCAAAACAGTGTAAATAATTTAAATATTATTGTAAAATGTATTTAAAATGTTAAATAAATTTAACAAAATTTGGTTAAAATAATTAAATTCACGTATTTTTAAAATTTAAAAATTAAATTGGTTCAAAATTTTTAAACTAAATCAAAATTTAAAATTAATACTAATTTCTTATTAGGGAAAAAAACATATTTAATTTTATTTATTGTTTTAATTTTTATTTTAGTTAACACTTATTGAAACCGGTTAAATTGTTAGTTTTTTTTTCACGAACTTTTGTTTCATATGTTCGATCATGCACTCGTTCCGTTCACGTTACTGTTAAAAATTTAGACGATGTAAAATAAATTATTTTTTTTAATAATTAGTTAGGTCTAATAATGCGATAAATAAAGTAATAAAATATAAATAAAGTAATTAATAATTACTCTCAATAACTAAAAGAACAAAAAAGGAAGAAAAATAAAACATTACCGTTTACAAATAACCAATATGTCTCTAACAACTCTAATTCATTAATCACGTTAAATATTAAAAATTCTAAGCAAATACGTTAAATATTAAAATCGATCATTTTGTTTTCAACAAAATATGACTTCTCACTTATTAGCTTTATTTACTCACAGACCAAACTTGTTTACCAAGCACACGTTTGTTTTACGATTCAAACATTAATTTCTGTTATGACATTTTAGCATTGAAACATTGATACCATGCATTTCCACAAATTTGAGTGGGGGAGTAATAAAAGATTGTTTCAGCAACTTGTTAAAAATTAGGATACCATGTTTTTTTTATATTAAATTATCATTTCAAACATTTTATTTAATAAAATAAGATATAAATGAATTCATATTATAACTTAGATTATTTATGTTGAAAAACCAATTTTTTATGTAAGTTACAACGTGTTAAGGATTTTTAAGCATAAAAGGGATAAGCAAGGAATTGAAATATATTGTAACAAGTAAATAAATATTTAAAGGTGCTACAAATTTATGAAATAATTTTTATTTGAATAAATAAATATTTAACATCAACATGTGATTTGTGAGAATATTTCATGTATGAAGAAAACATAATTGAAAAAAAAAAGTAAAAATTTCACTAAGAAATAGCTATTTAGAAATTGAAAAAAAAAAGAACAATTATTCAATTATTAATCGCTTGGATAAAAAGCGAGGCAAAACCTTTTTTTATCCCTCCATTATTTGTTTGTTTTTAATTTGACCCCTCCGCCAAGACCAAAGTGAAGTGACACAGCACAACACAGATACACCCTTCTCTTTCGCTCTCTCTACAATCGCAGATTTTTCTTTTTCTCCTACTTTTTCTCGTATTTCACTCTCATTCTCACTCTCACTCCCACACCCAATTCCCAGATCTTCTTTTCGTTCCGCGCTTTAATTTGTTTCTCGGTGGAATACTGAGGCATCGCAACTAAGGGTTGTGCTGTGTATGTGTTGCCCCTTTTCACAAATTATTCCATTAATAACGAAAAGCATACGCATTGGATAGTGGGTCGCTGAAAATAACTCAACAAGTTGTTATTTTCAAGGCAATTGTGTTTTCTGATTCTCGTGCAACAGGGAGCTCTTTGATTTTGAAAATGGGCTACTGAAGCCAGGTAAGATTTCGATTAACTGTTTTCTATTGCTAGTTTCATTCAAAATGTTTATTGATTTTTTGGGGCTACAAATTTGGGTTCGAGAGTTGAAGGAACCTAATTGTGGAAAAGCGTTCAATTTCACCGATAATACTATGTGGGTTGATGTTCTTGTATTTTGCCTGAGATAGGAAAACGAGAAATGGAGATGGAGAAAAGGCGTTCCAAGGGAAGCTTCTTTAGCTTGTTTGATTGGAATTCCAAATCTCGAAAGAAGCTGGTTTGGAGCGATCCAGGTATTATTGATGTTCATTTTTGTTGTCATTGTTTATATGCCATGTACACTTGTTGATTCAACAGTGAATATTTTTCTTCAATGCTTTTGTCGCTCCCTCGTGTGCGTTTTCTAAATGTTTCTGTTGCAACAATGTAGAGATTTCAAAGCAAGGGAAGGAAAATGTGGAGAACTTACACAAGTCGCAGCTCACTAGGGTGTGAATTTGTTCCCCTCTTTTTGTAATCTGCTTGTTATTTGTTTTTATTTTTACACTTAGTATTTTTTTTAGGAGAAGACAACAAGTAGGAAAAATGAATTAGGTTTTTGTCATAAGTTTTATTAGCTTGTTTTTTACTCATGCAAGTACTCATGAAAAAATAATCTAAACAGGACTTTTATGTATTATGATATTAATATTAATTTCTTTTTTGGTTTTTATTGCAATTGTTTCAGATAAAGGTGGATGAAATTGGAGCAAGTCCAAGTAACATTCAAAGTTGTGATTTTGACAGCACCCTCTCAATTTGTAGTGATGAAGGATGTGGGAGCAAAGCTCCTGGGTTAGTAGCGAGACTCATGGGTTTGGATTCGTTGCCAGCTTCGGCTGTCACTGAGCCCTCCTGCACCTCACATTACGGCTCTACATCTCATGGTGTCTCTGACTGTAATGAGGGTACTCTTCATTCAGTGGATGAGTTTTTCCCTCCAGACTACATAAATACACTGCTTAAGCTGGAGAAGTCTCAATTGGGTGCCATGGAGTCAAGGGCTAGAAAAGTGGAAAACCTTCCAATAAAGAGATTTCAAACTGAAATGTTACCTCCAAAGTCAGCTAAACCCATTCCAGTTACTCATAATAAACTGCTGTCTCCTATCAAGAGTCCTGGTTTTCTGCCAAAAAATGCTGCTCATGTAATGGAGGCAGCTGCTAAGATAATTGAGGCGAGCCCTCAGTCGTATTTGAGGAATAGAACATCTACTGGGTCTTCGTCTGTTCCCTTGAAAATTCTCAATTTGAAAGAGAGATTGGAGGCTGCACAATATACATCAGTGCCTGGAAAGCCTGTGAATATGAGCAAAACCTATCCTGCAAATGGCAAGCTTAGTGAGAGGAGTAGTAATTTGTCTAAATGCACTTCAGCATTCAAGGGTTCAAGAGGTTCAGAAAAAAATAGTTCTAGCCATTTGGCCAGTAAAGGAAAACCAGTTTCACTTGCAATCCACGCCAAAAACAACGCTCATAGTAGAGATACATTGATTTCAAATGGTGATATCAAATGCATGAGACAGAAAGAGAAGAATGAGATGAAGTCGAATCAGTACTCAAGGAGCCAGAAACCAAGTACACAAAAAGCCATGCAGCAGAGACCTTGCTCAAGTCGGAATGGCAATGTGCTTGGGCAGAATAATCAAAAGCAAAATAGCATGACTTCCAAGGGTAAATCAACTTCAAAAATAGATTCCAATAAGCCAACAACACGAGCTTCACCTTCAGAAACTTTTGGAATAAGGAAGACAACAAACAAGGGTGCTACAAATGCCAATGTTCATCCTAGAAGGTCAAGCATCAGGGCAACTGACCTCCAAAAGGAGTTTCCACGATCCAGATCAGTAAGTACTTCCAGAAAGATAAAATATATCAGCAGTGATGTTCATGAGGCTGGAGGTCCTGATAATGCAGTAAATAATTTTGGAAGTAAGTCCATTAAATGCAATTTTACGACTGATGGAAGTTTTGATCAGGATGCATTTAACATGAAAGAAAGCAAGGATGTTATTTCATTTACATTCACATCTCCGTTGAGGAGAAGTATGCCTGAGTCATCTTCCTCCACCGGGCACAGTGATAATTTTTATCCCAAAAAACTGTCATTATCTCCACAAGGAAAACATATGATAGACAGTGATGCTCTAAGTATCCTGTTGGACAAAAAGTTACAAGAATTGACATCCAGAATTAACTTACCTCAATGTACCTTGGCCGCAGAGGGGAGTTCTTCTGGTTTGGGATCTAGTGTGCAAGACAACTTTCCCAGTGTAGCAAGCACCATGCCTAAGGAACAAGACAGAAGCCTTTTCCCTGAACTGTTTAGTGATAAACTGGACAGCATTCTTGACAATCGTCCAAGTGATGATCCCGTGCTTCCCATGAATCAGCAACTGCAGGTATCTCAACCCGTTATGTTTTCAGCTTCATCTATTATGATTTTCAGTTCAATTATTAATTATTGATAGAGCATCTTGCTTGCTTCCTGCCATCAATTAGACCAGAGATTATGTTGAGGTTGGGAAATAAAATGTTTGGAATGCATATTAAAATTTTCCGGTGATTTGTTTGAGATGGTTCTCACGTAATTTATAGAATCTGGTTCTACAAATTACATTATCTGCAATTTTCAATAATATTTAGACTGAGAAGAGTCTCTTTGACTATCTTCGTATTCACTCACTTGTGCAGACTTCAGAAGTAAATCAAGATCCTAGCTGTAGCAGCAATAGTGAAAGTGGAAATGATATAGTTTGTTGTCGTTCAACTTCTGTTGCGGGGTCTGAAACTCTTGTCAGCGAAAGTTACTTGGATAGTGAAGACAGTGCTTATGGTAATGTTTTAATCTTTATCTTTTCATTGCCGATTGACCAGATTTCTTACGAACTATAAAAATAAAAGTAAAAACAAAATATCACAATCTTTGTCCCTTTTACTTATTTGGTAAGAAATTGCACCATCCTTTCAAAGAATTTTGAAGCATTGTTGGTTTTTGTGGAGAAGGGATTAGCTCTAGAACATTCTTTGCAGATGGTGGGAAGTTATTCTTCAAAACTGGATTGTTTGGCATACTTTTAGAGTCTTCTATTATTTATTCAAAACAAAATGTCATATATATTTTAGCTGAATACGTACATTACAACTTCTATATTTTTCATTCATCAATATTGGGTAATAGAAGTAACAATTCGTGGCATTCCCTCAGTATAAAGGGACTTGTCTGTAAACTTGTAAAGTCCATCAGTTTCTTCCGTTTCTTCTTTCAGCCAGCACAGTCTATTCTTCAATGCAAGACGAAGAAGCATCTAGTTTTTCCCAGATAAGCGAATCTGTATCACTTGAAAGTGAGGTGAAGGGACCAGAGCAAAGCCCTTCCACATCGGGGGATGGAAATATGACCGTCAAACAAATAAGTGGGATATCTAATTCAGTTGATTTCAAAAGATCAAGTAACACAGAACTTGAATATGTACAGGATATTCTTGGAAATGCAGAGTTTATGGCAGAAGAATTTGCCATGGGTCAAACTAGTGCAGTCATTACGCCAAATTTATTTGATCTGCTGGAGAATCAGAATAGCAGAACAGAAAACTACGGAGAAGAGTACTCTAAACTTGAAAGGAAGGCTATATTTGATTGTGTGAGCGAGTTCCTGGAGTTAAGATGTAAGCAAGCTTTCATTGGAACGTGCAAAGTATGGCCTGGATGGATGATGTCAGTTCAGAGGAAGAGCTGGATGGCAGAGGAACTGTACAAGGAGATGCTGAGTTTTAGAAGCATGGAAGAGTTAATGGTGGATGAGCTTGTCACAAAGGACATGAGCTCTGGATGTGGGAAATGGCTTGACTTTGATGTTGAAGCATTTGAAGAGGGTTTAGAGGTTGAGGGGGACATACTAGCTTATTTAATTAGTGAATTAGTTTCAGATTTGTTACCAGTCTAACCCCTTGATGATTTCTGTGTGTGCTATACATATTATGAGTATGAACAAAAAGCATTGGTGTAATTAAAATTCTTGAAAGGAAACGCCAAAGCGTCCGTAGAATATCATTCAATTAAATTCTCATCAGTGTTTTTCTATTTGACAGTAATATTTTTAGAACTTTTTATTCCGGTACTTGAATGGTGAGTATAGTCATTGCATTAGAAAATTTATATGTTGAAGTTATTTAAGTTCCCTCCCTTGTCACTTTGCGAGTCTTTCAATCCTTTACGGTATAGTACAGTACAGATGTCATTATTTATAAAATTATTTGAAAAGATTGATAGTTTGGTACCGGATTCAAAGTATTGACACAAAAACATGTGTTTGAGAATATTGAAATACAATCGGGTGCATGGAAATGAAATAGGGTTAGTTAGTTATAAATCAATAGTAAAAAGTGTGAATATGTGATGATATTCATGGATGAACTCTAAACTATAATAAATGAATGAGTACAGAGAGCAAAATATGTTATAGCACTAGTTGCATCTCTCATATGAGCTACTCTGTTCTGATTTGTCAACTTTGTTACAGTTACTTAAGAATTGAATTGGTGTTGTTTCTATCAACTTGTTATTGTGGCCATAGTCTGTTGCTAGGCCTGAAGGTTGTGGCTGCATTCTCCCCTGTACTTATTACATGGATGAAAATATCTGAATTAGTTGGGCAACATCAAATCAACCAAATAATTTCCTCTTACTGGTTTATTTTGTTTACACTCCTTCACACCTATTTTGAATGGTGTGAACAAACTACTAGTCTCTATAACTTCTACATGCTGCCTTGTCACTACCAAAGCAAGAAAAAGACAAATCAAACAAGGACTAACCAACCAACATATCATGTTTCCAAATGGGCCATGGCTCACTTCCCTCAAACATTATTAAGCATATAAAGGCTGAGATTTCATTTTGATCGAAAATGACATCATAAATGGACCAATTGGAGCACTTGGCACATGGTTTCTCTCTGGTGGAAGAGAGATGGTCTTGTTCACTTTGATGTTTGCATTGAGTGCAGTAGAAGGAGGATGGTAAATAGAGAATCCTCATTTTTTGGTATATGGTATAAGTTTCATTCTGCAATGATCTATCATTTTAACGAGCCTCGTATGTAATAATTACATGTAAAGGCTATAACAACATACCACGTGCTTTCTACATTGTTTCTTTGTTTCAACTTATATCACATCCTTGTTACTTGCACTTTCATATCGCGCCATCACTTGCAAAATGGAAAAATAGTGTTGGCCTTAAAGTGCTGTAATTATTATTACTATCCTCATTGTTATTATTGTTATTTAGTTGTTACGAATAATGTTTCAAGTTAAATAACTTATTTAATACATTGTAGGACTAAAGTAAATGATGTAATATTGATTATAAATTCATTCTTTTTGAAAAACAAAAAGTTTTGAACGAGAAATTAATAAAGAGGTGTTTAAGCATTACCAATAATGCACTATAAACGCACTTATTCGAAGGTCTGACAATATTAAATAAACTTAAATGTTGTAAATAAAAAAAATTCTATATTAAGACAACTAATGTGAGAGCTTAATTTAATTGCGTGGATCCAACCATTTTGTTTTTCATAATAAATGAGGTGATAAAGGATGGTGGTTGTTGTTTTAGATTGAAACAAAGAAGAATGAAAATGTGGAGCAAACAAAGTTGGGATTTTAGAGATAGGAACTCTAATAATGGTGTTTGTGACAAAACAAAGAGGCTTTGAAGTTTGAAGGTGATAGAAAAGAATGAGCATAACAACTTCAATTGATTAATCAAAGATATGTCATATCAATTCAGAAAATGATAAAGGAGGAGAGGACGGGCATGTATTCGTCAGCAGTTACTACATTAGTCAATTAATTTTGTAACTCAGCCTTGCTTTTCGTCTTAATTTTGCTAAAGTAAGGGATTTTCTGTTTGAAGTAAAAATAAAAATATAACTCAGGCCCTTATTTTGCTTAAGTGAAAAAAAATAATCTCTTTTCCTTCTCTTAAGTCTCTTCAATTGATTGAATTTGAATGTTTTTTATAAATGTAAAATGAATCTTAATTTGTATATTTGGTTGATTTAAAGTTTTCTTTAAATAAGTTATATTTTGTTATAATGTTTACTTCTAATGAGAGTTTTATGAATTTGGGATTGCAAATCTAAAATAATATGTGAATCTTTGTTTGAATTATGTATTAAATAAATATCCTCATACTTTAATCGGTGCTAAGAGGAAAATTCTTGTATTTTTGTAACTTTGATTGCTCTTCACATCTATTTGAAAGTTTTCACTCACTTCACGTCTATTTGTTTTTTAGCAGTAAGCAGCTATTTGTTTGAACTGGTTTATTGAAAATTATTTTTTGTATAAATACACACTAAAAAAAGAAATCCCGAACCAGCTCACAGAAATATAAATAAATAAAATAAAACGTGGAATTTGAAAAAGACAGGGACAATGTTACACCTATATTTTTGGCTTGTGGCTGATGATGCGTTGCTTGCTAATGTCAAGCCTTTTCAGAGTCACCTTATCTGTAACATTTTAGGATGTTTTTTGTTACATTTTCCAGTTTTAAGAGTTAGCTTGAAAATAATAGTTTTCTGCGGCTCCAGATGAGCACCTAAAGGAGCACTTAAAAGGAGCACTTAAAAGAATATTATATATTATGGATTTAGATAGGGTTAAATATGTTTTTGGTCCCTTAACTTTCAGTGAATTTTGGAATTAGTCCATTTTGAAACTTTGGACCAATTTAGTCCTTCATCTTTCGGAATACGTGGATTTAGTCCTTTTAATCAAATTTTGTTAGGTTTATTTGATGTTTCGTACGCATTTTAAGATTGTATTTGAGTTGTTTATACTGTTTGACACATTTTTGCTCTAATTTTAAGTCAAATACTATTGTGAAATACGCTTGAAATGTCAAATAAACTTAACAAAATTTGATTAAAAGAACTAAATTCACGTATTTCAGAAGATGAAGGACTAAATTAGTTCAAAGTTTCAAAATGGACTAATTCCAAAATTCACTAAAAGTTAAGGGACTAAAAACATATTTAACCCATTTAAATATATTTTCATCTTTTTAACTTTTAATAAAAATTAAAATTATTTATTTTATAAAATTTTAACTTATTTAATTTTAATCATAAATATATATAAATTTAGTTATTTTAATCAAATTTTAATAATTTCATTTTAAATGTATTTTATAATAATACGAGCTATTTATCTCCATTTAACACATTTTTATTTATTAACTTAAATTTCCATTTGAAAAGTTAAATAAATTTAATAAATTTAAATAAAAGAAAATTAAATTTACACATTTTAAATTAAAAATTAAATTAAGTGGAAGTTTTTGAAATATACTAAGTTTAACTTCGACTAAAAATTAAAGAAAAACACATATTTAACCAATATTATATCTATTTACAAAATTGTCAATGATGTCAAAACTCCTTCGATCAATAAATTTTAGTTGCAGCCCATTTCTACTGATAAATAAAAAAAATTATTAAACTAAGATATTTAATTTAAAAGAAAAAGTTAAAGTTATACATAATGACAGCCATAAAAAATGAATTAGAATAATTGATTTTGTAAGTTTTCTTTTATGTTATTGTAATATAATTTTATATTGTCTAAACAGTATTACTCTTTGTTTACTTATTATTTGATTCTTTACAAGTCAATTTTAACAGTGTATGTGGACGATATGATTTTAGAAGACTCTGTTTTTTGTGTTGATAATGTTCAATGGATATTGAGATCTTCGTTTAACTAAAGGATCTCAGTTCTTTCTAATACTTCTTAAGTTTGAAAATTGTCAGATGTGGCAAAGATATATTAAGTAAGAGAAAATATAATATTATCTTTGTTTGGTCATATTTATTTTTTAAGTAATAAACCAGTTACATCATCACACATGTATCTTAATCTACAACTTGGTCTTAATAATGGTAATCCTAATAAGTATTAATCTCTGTATAGAAGATTAATTGAAAAAGTTGTGTATTTGATAGACTAAACATTATTTTATTAATATTTATGATAATTACTTATATTTTATTGTATAATATATTCCTCAGGGACTAATTAGAATCAAGACAATTCTAAAAATCTCATCTCATAAGAAAGGAAACTGCTCAATGCTGATGAGATGAGAGTTTGTTTCTATAGCCATTATTTATCTCTTGCTTTGGTTTTGTTTATTTGTTTTCCTCTTCTTTCTCACATGCAACCAAACAAAAAGTTCAATTTTCATTTGTTATGAACTCTCATATATAAATATTATATTGAAAACAATCTTATACTAAGTAAGACGACCGTATAAAAGATTACAAAAATACGGTATAAAAAAAACCTGATACTCTGGTCTCATACACTGTTTTATTGTAAATTGTTAATTAATTGCATATTAGATTTCTTTGGCAATGGCATGGAAGGATATAAAAGAAGAGTGTGAAGGGCAATTTTCGGAGACAAACTCTGTTGTGTTCTGTTAATATTGTTACAGTATTTATTTATTCATTTGTCTTCCTTATTTTTCTGCACTGGCGGTTCCTGCAGTTGCAGTTGCAGGCTTTGCACCTTTCTCTCTCTCTTGGGACACCATAGCAGAATAATGGAGCTCCAAACCCGGAGCAATAATGGCGAAAAATCAAATCCAGAAGAAGACCCTTCCCCCTTCGAAGACATCGACAGCAACTGCTCCACTCCCTACGTAAGTGCCCCTTCCAGTCCAGGCCGGGGACCAGCCGGTGGTGGGGGCTTCTTCTACAGCGCTCCGGCGAGTCCAATGCACTTCACCATAACAGCAGCTTCCACTTACTCAACCTCTTCCTCTTCCTTCGAGAAAAGCTCTTCTTCCTGCGAGTTTGAGTTCTCGGCCCGGTTCGGTTCGACGGGGTTTAATGGTTCCGCTTCAATGAGCTCCGCAGACGAGTTGTTCTTGAACGGTCAGATCCGACCCATGAAGCTATCGACCCACTTGGAGCGTCCCCAGGTTCTGGCTCCCTTGCTGGATCTGGAGGAAGAAGAGGACGTAGAAAACGAGGACGTTGAGGCGCGTGTACGAGGTAGAGATCTGAGGTTGCGCGACAAGTCTCTCCGGAGAAGGACCAGATCCCTGTCACCTCTGAGGAACACGCCTCTGGAGTGGACAGAAAACGAGGATGTAGTGAACGAGGTAAAAACGGACAAGAAGGAAAACGTGAGCGCTTCCAGTGGAACAGGGAGGAGTTCCAAGAGATGGGTTTTCTTGAGGGATTTTCTCAGAAGTAAAAGCGAGGGAAGGAGTAATAACAAGTTTTGGTCCACCATCTCCTTCTCTCCAGCCAAGGACAAAAAGGCCCAAAATCAGGGAAATGGGCCACCAAAGTCGAAGAAGGTGACAGAAAAGCCCACTAACGGTGTGGTCGGAAAGAGGCGCTTACCGGCATCACCCCACGAGTTGCATTATAAAGCGAACCGCGCCCAAGCAGAGGAGTTAAGAAGGAAAACATTTTTGCCTTATAGACAAGGCTTGCTTGGGTGTTTGGGATTTAGTTCCAAAGGATATGGTGCTATGAGTGGCTTCGCCAGAGCCTTAAACCCTGTCTCTTCCAGGTAAACTTTTCTATTCCTTTATTATCGATATTTATATATAAAAAAGAAGAGTTGTACAGATATCAATATTATTTGTTCTTGTATCGTTCTGGAATCGCGTAGTTGATTGTGGAAGTTTTACGACCACCTCCTATTGTTGTAATGGTGAATGAAACTTGAGGTTTCTTCTACCCATGTGTTTGTAGATGTTCATAAACAGTGTACAATACTTTAATGCTACTCACACACAGCATGCTATTTTACTGTTTATGCTTGCTGGACAGTGTGCAGTAACTCAGTCTGAGTTTATATTCACACTACCTGGTTCTAGTGTTAGAACTTGATCTCGTCCTAAGTTTTTCTTTCTCTATTTTTATATTGAATGCATATTTTGTGCAGTTAGATTAGGCCTGAGTAAGGGTTAGAGCATTGGGTTGTTGTATGTTATATTAATTACCAATGTTAAGGGATTCCAATTGAATTGAAAATATATAAAAGGGAACAGTGACAGAATCCACGTGGTGTGGGAGGGGTATGAGGACCCATAGTAACAGTGTAAACACAGTTGGAAGATGTTTCTAGTATAGCTCTGAGCAGACCCACAATTGAAAGATGCTTGCTTATGTTTGTTCGTATCTTTGGTGTCCTAAACTTTTTGTTGTTTTTGCAAATTGTATATCTGTCGGGACTCGGGGTAGGGTAAGGCTAGTTATAAATAAGATGATCCATAAGGCATTGCATTATAACTATTTCGTAATGAATTGTCAATGAGTTTGTGAAAACTTATATTTCGGTATGTAATGAATAAACCCTAGTTGAGTTTATTGTATTCTTTTATTAATATTTATATTTTCCTTATGTTTTTCAACCATTTTGATGTTTGGTGCACAGTCTTCTTAGTAAGGAAAAAATGAGAGGAGTGATAACATGTTGTTGTAACTTCAACTTACCAAACCACTGGTGCTATCAATTATTAGATTAACTACATAGGATGATGGAAAGATTTTTCAAGGTAGCCACCAACTCTAAATATTTGAGTCAATGAGACTGCACCAAGTCTTTGATAAGATGGTGGGTTCAAATTTTAACTCCTTCAAAACTTAATGGTTGTTACAAAATCACACCCCATTTTCCTAGTTATTTTGAATAATTTTGAGTCACGTGGAATCACGAACAAATAAACTTTTACTAAAAATTAATTCTTAGATCTTAACAATCAACATTTTATACTAAATTTTTAAATTTTAGTTTAGTTACTTGAAATCATATGGTTTTTAACAAAATATTATGAGTGAGTTTTTTAAAGGATCAAGCAACAAATCAGAATCTTGTAGCGTGTTGAATGAATCGGTGGGTAAAGATTCACTATCAGAATTGGTCTGAATTCAATTTATAAAGATGGTATCTAATGTTCTTCATTGGTTCCAATTTGGTGATTGCACTGACTTTGCCTGGAAACATTTTACTATTTGAAATCAGGTAGGCATTCATTTTCTAAAGTTGCATATATAATTATGCAGTGTGCAGTGTGTAGAATATACTAACAATAAAACATGTCTTCCACCTAAACCGATTCTATCTGTTCGTTTTGACGTTTCGAATCCAATGACCTACCACTACCAATATTTCCTGTACCTAGGATTTTGATATCTGCCACTGTTGTTTTGGTTATCATATGGGTTCTTAAATTTTAGTTTTCGTTTTTCTGGGTTGTGTTTTAAAATGGTCACGTTGTAGTGTTTGTTGCTGTTTTAGAATGGTAAATATTCAAATGAGCTGATAAAAAGAATAAATATTCAAATGAATTTTAATATAAGTATAAGGTTTGTATTCAATTAAGTTTTTAAAAAATCAATTTTTTATATAAAAAGTCTTGTGAAATTAAAATAATAATTTTAAAAATTAAAAAAAAAACTATGTTATCAAGACAATTTTTGTAAAGTACAACAAAATTTAGTTCCGAAAAGATTAAAAAGGAAATGTCTAGTAATTAAAATTTAATGGATTATTTTATTAATTAGATTTGGTGCAAAAGTTTTGTCTATAATTTCCTCAATTTTTGTCAGTAGAAGAGTTCTTTTGTCTAACTTCAAAGATATAATTACATTTTTAAAATTATTGTTATTATTATATGGGATTATTCATAGATGAAAATGAGGGTTTTTATTTTCTTTATTTTTTTGTCTATAATTATTTTTCCGTAGCTTACTTAGACATCAAGACTTTTAAATATTTATTTGTAATCATAGCATTATTACAATCAGTTTTTTCAGAAACATTATCTAAGACTTGTTTAAAACTAGTAGTTATTGTTATTAGAAATTATATGAAAAGCAATATATACAAAAAGGAAAATGACGATAAACAGAAGAATTTTTCATAGTGGTTAGGTAGGCTTTATTATTTTAATAATAACTTGTAATTAGATAATAATATAAAATGTATATGTTTGTTCATTTTTTATTTTTTATTTTAATTCTTATACTCTTAAACTAATATGTTCAATGTTTTCAAAACTTCAAAGTTACATTTTTTTAACATAAAAGTAATTATAAACATTAATATATATGCACAAGTGCCATCGAGTATCCATAAATATTTAAAAAACAAAATTTACAAAACAAAAACTCGATAAAAATTGTTTGGAAGCCTTTGAATAAATAAATGTTAAAAACATTATTACAAATTTGTAGATTTGAAAGATGTAAAAAAATATGCCTAATCATTGCTAAGACGGATGGAACTTATGTGATTTTATATAGGTGAGAAAAAAAAATATACAAGAGAACAATAAATTCTAATTAATTAGTTAATATAATATGTATTAATTTTACATATCATAATTTAAAAAATGATTTATTTAAATTTTTTATTGATTATGATAATTATTTTAAAATTTCTTTAATTTATAAGTTTAATATAGTTTGTTCTAGATAATGAATTACTGGTCATGCATATATTCTTCTTTCACATATAGTTTTTTTTCCTCTGAACCGTTAATATTTATAACAAAAAAACAATCTTTTCAATAATAGACTAGTATCAAATGTTGTTAATATTTACTGTGACGGTAGTAGTCACTGGGTGCAAAGTAAAAATTCATATTATTTGCTATTTTTATTTTTAAATAATTAAAATCCTTTAAATTCTTGTGAATTAGTAACTTCTTTCAAATATTATAATTTGGAATTTTTTAAACTCATTAAAATTAACATTATAAATATTAATCATTAAAGACTTTTAAGAAAATCTTTTAAAGAATGGTATAGGAATATGGAGAATAAAATGGAGTGTGATGTTGAATCTCATGAATAGTGAAAGGTGGGGGTCCTCTTCCTCCTCCTCTGTGGACCTTATAGAAACAATACTAAAAACATGGTAACCTGCTACTTCTGGTCTCAATGCCATGGATTCCCCTAAGTCTATGTCAGCTTTTCTCCCCACACTACATTCAGGTGCTACTAGGCCCCTGCAATCACTGTATTCTGCTAACAAAAGACAACATAAAGTGGACAATGTGCCAACAGAATAAGGGAAAGGAATCTAATAGGGGAAAAAATGTCATCATTTTTCTTTTTACTTTGTATATGATTATGTAAATCCTTTGTTTTATGCTATTAGGTTTCCAGATACATGAATGATTCTCGCTACCAATTAGTATAGAATGTTTAAGTAGGGATATTTGAAACATGAAATACAATCTTATGCAGTTGATTAGCATTAAGAATCAATCTCACAACTTTTGTATCATGGAATGAATTTAAACACACATTTGTAACACATATTTATGATTTCAAACTAATTCAGCGAGAACCAATTATATAACGGTATATGATAAATAAACAACATTGATTTTGAACATGTAATAACATTTTTTTTTTCACTTGAGGTCATTTAAGATTTTAAGTGTTGATAGCAATATCATGTAACTACCAAGATTTGCATACCAGAAGCTCGCACTAATCCACCAAGATGTTTTTTCATTAAAAAAAAAATGTTTAAAATGCTCTCTTCATCCTGTTATAAGATTTTTTTTTTTAATGTTATATTAAAATTCGTTACAAGGCTTTTTAATCTCTAAAACAAGAATTAATAGAGATCAAAGATAATATGAGCAAGTATTTGTCTTAACAAAAGTGAGTAGTTCTTTCATGTATACAAACTGCGAAAAATACTTCATAACTCTAGGAATAAAACGAATAATTAAAAAAATTAAAGAAAAAAAAACACAGCTGCTACTTATGTTCAACAGATAATGTTATAAGCTCAAGCGAGCTATCATCAAACTGTGATTGATTTCTTTTGTAATAATATAAATAAATGTTGACAAACATGCTCTGTGCAAAGACTCCTTTTAAAAGAGATTGCAGGTTTAGGCAGATTGAAGGCAAAAACAAAAAGACAATAACAATCTAGCCTGAGCAACATAGAGTATGATGATTTCTTATATGAAAATTGTACTTTTGTTTTAATTTTACGACACGCTAAGTGATCAGTACAAAAATATGCGTGAGATACTATTTATAAGAAGTGGGACATCTAGAAAACTAGGGTGATAACACCTAGAAACTGGGGAATTACAAATTATGTCTCCCTGCATAACTGAAATAAACTACTCTTCTATCACAGTAAGATCAAGCAAATGTTGATAAGATGTTCTTCTTCAGAGTGAATTCATCTGCTTTTGCTGGGCTGATTGACTGCTTCAAAAGACAGAAAACTTCAATCAGAGGAGTAATCCAAATTACTAACTATAGTTAAAAATGACAGATTTGCACTAATTGATTACATATCAGACCATCACACTCTTACCTAAACCTTCAATGAACAAAATCCAAGTACATAATTTACAATTTACATAATCTCCAATAGTGCAGTGAAATGAGAGATGACTTAATTGTAAATTGAAAATGTAATAAGCAATTGAATAATTGAAATTAAAAAACTTGGTTCCGTTGACGATACCAGCAAGAGAATTCTATTTCCATCATATCAAATTCTTTTGAAGCAACACCATGGAAAGTACAAGAAAAGGTTTGGTGTCAAACACCTTATTTAATAAATAAGGGTAGCAAAGAGTTCTACCAATATACTCTATCTTTATCTTGCTGTGCTATGCGGCGTTTAAGTTTAGGTTTGTTCAACATAATTAAAGAGCAACATACATATGGACATGACCAGAATCTCATGTCATAATCACAATGACAAATCAGTAAGAAAAGATTTTGCATAATATTCCATCCCATGGAGTGGAACACGCTCAATAATAAATTATGATATGCAGTTGATTACATTGATCTCCAAAACATTTATGATATCAAACATGAGAAAGTGATCAATTACCTTCTCAAGCATGCGGTCTAGACGAAGAATTTCATTATTTGCATAGTCCGTACCCTTTTCCATACTCTTCTTGGCAAGTTTTAAGTAGAGGCTGCCATATCTGGCCATAACAGAAAAGGACAAATGTCATGAAACCAAAGAAGTAAATCTTTATAATTAAAGAAAGAAATGTGAGTAAATAATTGCGGTTTCACAATAATCACAATTGAAAATAAAACCAGAGAAACCATTACATAGCGGACCGGAATCATAAAATCATTCAAACCTGGCAGCAGAACCCTTAAGTTTCTTAACTTCTTCCTCAAGCCGGGAATATACTGCCTTCTTCTCATTATCATCAGCACTCACAAACTCCTTCACCAAGCCATTTAGAGATTCTATAATACCAGCCTGCGGTAAGAATAGTGTAGTCATTAAAATGATAATATTCCGGTCTCTTTCATTTTAATTAACATATGTGGTTAACTAACTTTAGAACTAAGCTGCCCTTTCCCATCACGGTATGTACCACATTTCTCATTGATGAAGGCTACAAAATCATCCAAATTACGACCACCACTATAATCTTCACCAGCTTTATTGCTCTTTGGAAAAAACTTCAGCGTAGGATAGCCACTAACACCATATCTGCATTGGAAAATTTCCAAATTAGGCACGTGTATTCCTTAAATACGATATCAACCTAGTTTAATTAGGAGATAAATCAAAATGCCAACGCACTCACTTCTCTGCTAAATTCTTATACTTGTCAGCATCAACACTGGCTATAACTACTTCTTCATCCAGGTTAAATGCTGCAGCAACCTTTTCATAAGTCTGAAAAATAGTAAAAACTTTATCAGGACATCACAGGCAGGTGAAGCTTATTAAGATACAATAACCATAAGCTATAATAGGAGTCTAAGGACTGAAGAACGTCCTTACAGGGGCAAGGGCCTTGCAGTGACCACACCTGCAAAACATTATAAATTTATCAAGAAAAGTATTGAAAATAAAAATTGAAAATGAAAAAAAAATCTACAGATATAATAAAGTTTTGCAGATCATCTAGGTATACTTACCATGGTGCATAGAATTCCACCAGAACATCTTTTGTTTCATCCAAGACAACCTCATCAAAGTTATCTGGAGAGAGAACTACCACGCTGGATGGAGCAGAAGCTATCTTCACATTAGTACCTGCATTAACAAGACATGTGATATCAATGCTAAATTGACTTAATACTATGCAAAGAAACGACACAAGAATATAGAGACACTAAAAATGGCAGAGAAGTTCAAGCAACACACTCTTTACTATTAGTAAAAATTAATTGACAATTGTAAATCAGGAGTGGGGTTCCATAAATAAAGTGTGAAACCTACAAAATTGTGTGATTTCAATAAAATTTAGCAATAATAAAGAGTGTTGCTAACATTTCTCAAAATGCCAGAACACAGAATGAAAGACAACATCGTGAAAGCATACTACAATAGAGACACTGAGCAGTGTGGCAATAAAAGAGGAAAAAACATGAGATGGTTATTTTGAATTGCCAAGTATCAGAGTCAGTTCAGATACAATACAAGTATCGTTCCCGTAGACGAGCTCTCAAAAACACTTTTACCTTATAGACTCTCATTGTATTCGGTAGCGTGACTCAAAAAGTCATGATAATTCTGGATAATAATCTCAACCACTATCAATCAGTAAGGCACGGATGAAACAAATTCATTTAGTTACAAACAGGGACAATGGAATGAAGGGGTAGCTTTCTCAACACGTGCACCAAAAAACTATTATCTTCAACCTTCTTGAAAAAAAATATTTATAAGTCCAACAATCCAGGAAATGCAAGTTCATTAATATCTTCAAATCACCTCGCCAAATTAATAACAAAAATAATTCAAAGTATTCTAAAAAGGCACAACCTCAACATCAGCATTTGAATCAAATAACTCGTTACAAAACACGCATATTTACATCCAGAAAATGGACACTGCAAGACATTATTTATACCTGCTTCAAGGTTCACAAACGCAGCAAGGGCTTCCGCAGTCCGTGCACCTTCATACCTAGAGAATTCAATCAAATGCGGATATCAGATGCAATGAATAGCCACAAGTTAAGAACAAGAATATTCTGACATTTTCTATGGAAAAGAAAACAAAAAAAAAAAGTGTCATAGTAAAGACAAAGTGCTCACTTTTTTGGCTGTAGAGATCCCTTGGGAAACCATTGAATGGTAGGGTAACCAGAAACCCCGTATTTACTGCAAACGGTTTTATGTTCATCACAATCCACCTATCAAAAGATCCCAACGATATAAATAAACTTTTGATCCTAAAATAAAAGGAAACATAATAAAATCTAAATCTCATTGGAAAAAACGCTAGCAACCAACCTTCGCAATCAAAACCGACTTCGTTTTCCTGAAACCGGTTCCGAGTTGTTCGTACTCCGGGGCAAGCTTTTTACAATGTCCACACCTGACATGGAAAACACAATTAGATTCCATAATTCACAATGATAGAAACAATCAAATGGAGGCGCGTGAGGTTAGAGAATCGCGATTCACGCATACCAGGGGGCGTAAAACTCGACGAGAGCGGCACGATCCTTGCCAACCTCGTTTTCGAAGGAGTTCTGGGTGAGTGCAACGACGTCGTCGGCTGAAGCCGATGAGAGAAAAATCATGAGCGTTACGGCAGCAACGGCCACCATCATCCTCGTTGTGGAGTTCCACATTGTTCGCTCAGTTTCCTCGTTGATCTCTGATGATGTTTTATGTGTTTCGTAACTATGTGAAACCACTCTACCCTGTCTCTGTCACTACTCTCACTTTTTCATTTGCCCCTCTTCTCCTTCGATTTTCTGTTACTAAGTTTTTTTTTTTCTTCTCTTCCATCTAAATACAATTAAATCAAGAAAAAAAAAACAACTAAAATCTGCAGTGGCTATTGCTAGGACTTTTTTTTTTTGTTAGTGACTATAGTTTATAGGATTATTAGTGAAGTTTAAGGTTTACAAATTACATGGTTCTTTAATTTTAATATAATTTAATCAGTAAAATAATATATTAAGATTTGGAGCATTTCTTACCTTTCAGATTGTTCTAATAATTGAAGAAAACATAATATGATTTATTATGTTAAGAAAGTAAATATATTCATTTTTTTATTTGATATGAAAAACTTAACTATTTTTTTTAAATGAATAAATATGTAAGACCTAAAGATACATGTTTAGACTTAGTATATTTTATGATTGAATATTCAACCTATAACTAAAGCTTTAGATTTTTGTTAGCAATGTGCATGTTTAATCTGCCCTAAACGTTTCATATACATATAATATAATTGATTCAATAAAAACATGTCATGTTATGTATTCACATTGTATGTCTTGATTTCAAGTTGATAATAATGATAATTTAAAGTGTTGGTGATTTATGAAATTACCAGTGATAATATTTATTTTAAAATACTTTTCGCATAAATGCAAGAATGAATATAAGTTTTACTATTTTAATTTTTTACTGGATTTTTCTTATGCACTAAATGATCTTTGTTTACTTGAGTTTACCCCTCCTAAATGGGTTAGAAGATGGGAAAAAACACTTTGATTATAATTAGGGGTAAATATATTTTTGGTCCTTCAAGTTTCAGCAAAATTTGGAATTAGTCCCTCATCAAAATTTTTGATCAATTTAGTTCTTCATCTTTAAAAATATATGAATTTAGTCCTTTTAACCAAATTTTGTTAAGTTTATCGGACGTTTCAAGTGCATCTCATGATAGCATTTGAATTATTTACACCGTTTGAAACATTTTTACTTCAACGTTAACTCAAATATTATCACAAAATACGTTTAAAATATTAAATAAATTTCATAAAATTTGGTAAGAAGGACTAAATTCACGCATTTCTAAAGATAAATGACTAAATTGATATAAAATTTTGAAGAGGGACTAATTCCAAAATTTACTGAAACTTGAGGAACCAAAAACATATTTAACCCTTAATTATAATAAACGTTGCTCTTACATGTAAGAGTTGTGCTCTCTTTATACAATTTTGGGATGAATTTTTTCTCTGTTTATATTATGATCAAATTCAAGTCTTTTGTGCCCCCGATGCTTAATGGGGTGATTTAATTATTGTTAGTTTAATGCAACCATTTTTTAAAAATCAATACACAAAAGTATGGAAAACAAGAAAAATTAATTACCCACCACACTTTTCACACGCTTATATGAAAGAAAGTTGCGTTTTGTAAATTTTATATTGATTTGTAATTATAAAGTAATCTTATAATCTATTAAAAAAGTTAATTGATTAAAAATAAATAAAATACTAATTTATAATTTTAATTATATAACAAAATATAATATTATAACAAATAGAAACAGAGCCTTTTTATTTGGAACATAAGCCTCTCAGTCAAAGTTTAAGACCGAGTAATATCGTTAGGGTCAATCACCATACATCTAAGGCATTATTCGTTTTGGAACCAATACTCTATCATTATTTTGTCTTTAAAAGACATTTAAGTGGGGGAAGGAGGAAGTAGCATTTAAATTGTATTGGACCTCGACTTCTAATGTGGAACTATTAGGTTCGGTACGAACAAGTTCAAAGTATTAATACAAACATGAAATCTCAAACAATTTATTCACTCCACACAACTAGCTATACCAGTTATAAAGTTTTATTTGTGGGTTGAATTAAACCCAAATATTTGGCACATGTTAAATGGATCGCGATAAATTTTAGTTTTTAATACTCAAGCTCTACCCAATCCTATAATAGGACTTATGTTCATTCCATATGACCATGTTAGCTCACTATGACTTGCAAAAAAGGTTCTCTTTTAAACCAATTCTCGTCATATTGACTCTCACTCTCTAAATATTTTTCTCTATATGTAAGATAGATTATTTAGTAGAGCTTAGATAACTCCTTAATTTAATCTTCATTCAATATACCTTAAGTTCAAGTGGGCAAAATACTTTCTTTTTAGAAAGTCATTTCACTTGCATTAGATCACATACAAATACATCATGTTCCTCGTAAAAAATCATCATCATTTCTTAAAGTAGTTCAATATCACTAATTCATACACTTTATGTCACTCTTTTCAATAATTCATCATCATATAAACACACTCTAAAACATTTGACAAACTAATATTTATAACAAAAAAAAAACATGTCATATGAAAACTCATTTTTCACTTAGTGAAACTCCCGCTTACCTAGTAAGCTGGTATTGGAAGAAAATAATCAAAAACTCATTTAACAAGCGTCTTGTCAGGTCAGTGAATAAAATCCAATAATATTCACAAATTCGTCCAATAAACCTTACTCGCCTAGAAAGTAAAACATGTTTGCATTTCTAACTTTCATTTAAAAATTTAAAGCTCAATGAGCGTATCATTTGTCCAACATTTGTCCAACATTTTTAAATAACATAGACTTGAAAAATAAAAATTAATTATTTTAAAAATGTAATTGAAAAACACATTTTAGTTTATAGACTAAACAAATATTTTAAATTTTGGAAGACAATCAAAATTATTTCGATGAACTTAAAATATTAAATTAATATTCAAGATAGAAATAGATTATTATTTTTTTGAGGAAATAAAATAAGATTTAATCTAAATTTTAGGAAATAAAAAAATTATTAAAAAAACTAAAGATTCGGTGTTCACTAAAAATGTAGTTACGTTGCTTAATCATTAATTAGACCATCTAAAGCCGTTGTATAACACCAAAAGGGGTGTTGCGAGAATCGAACTCGCGACCTCTCGCACCCGAAGCGAGAATCATACCACTAGACCAAACACCCTTCTGTTGATAATTATAAATTTATAAGATAGAAATAATCATGCAATTTCTTCTTCCTTCTCCCCACTTAAACTAGGGTTTCATATCATCGTCTGGAATGTGCCCTTTATTTCGATCAATTATCAAATAGACTCGGTGATCATTGAAACTGCCTCTGCATTTGGTTTTCATTTATTTGCTTGTATCAATGTCTAACACCAGCAACAATGTAAGTGAAGAACTTTGGAATCTTCCCGTTTTATTTCCACAATCCGTCGATGGTTTTGGAAGATTTTTTTTATTTCTCTGATTATCTACACATTTGGCTTGAATCAGGTCGTTGGAGTTGACAACACATTCAGAAGAAAATTTGATCGAGAAGAGTACCTGGAACGAGCACGGGAGCGAGAGAGACAGGTTCGTTGTGTTGGTGTTTCTTCTATACCCTTTTTTATGCTTCTGATTTTTAAATATCTAGGTTGCTTAATTTTTCGTGTTTGTGTGTGTGATTTTGAACAGGAGGAGGAGGGTCGATCGAAACCTAAAGGTAAGTTGCCTAATTCGTATTGAGGTTGAGTTATGTTTGCTTGAGTGACGACTACAACATCCTATTGGTGCAGCTAAAGGTCCTCCCGTGCAGAGGAAACCCTTGAAGCACAGAGATTATGAAGTGGACCTGGAATCTCGCTTGGGCAAGACTCAGGTATGTTAGTGTCAACAGTGATTACTAGGTTCAATGCTCTAATAGTTCTATATGAATGTCAAACAGTTAAATATATAAACATTGCATGTTGTAGTTCACCAGGGGTAGCATCCACTGGTTCCAAAATTTTATCACATAATCCTGCTATTCTGTTGTACTGACAACTTGCAAACTTTTTCAGGTTGTTACGCCGGTTGCACCACTAAGTCAGCAGGTACTTGATTTTAACTTTTTCGTATTTGTTTTTTGTGGTTATTGATAATTATTGTATTCAGGCACTTTTGGATTAGAAAAAAGATTGTTCTTTGCTCATTTTGATTCCTGTCAAGTTTTAAATTCTTCTTGTTGATCTTAGTTTCTTTTGTTAGGGAATGTGTTGTGTGTTTAGGATGAGAGTCATTTAGTTACACATAGGTGCACTTTTTTAAAATGAATTTAAAAATTTTCCAGTTTCATGTTGAACGTAAGTGATAAAGTTTTTGTTTCACTCATGCCGGGTGATGCATAAGTTATGTCTTTTGACATAACACATGTCCCTAAAAATTAACTATTGCCATAATTCCGGCTGTTAATTTCTAGTAGAGGAAGACATTACTGAACTCTCCTTAGTATAGTCTGGCATTTTATAGCAACACTGTTAGAAACTATGGCATTGTCAATACCCGCAAATGATTTCCATTACTTTTTCTTTGACCCATCACCAATGCGAATGCCTTTTGGTGCACAATTTGCCTATGATTCCCAGGTTTAGCTAAATAAAACTACAGGACACAAAATAGGATGGAAGAAGTATAGAGCTGAAAATGAACATCTTCGCTGCCTCTTGCTTAGGGAAATTTTCACCGTTGTGGTGTGGTTGCTCATTGGTATATATATGTTTGTTAGTTGTGTATACGTGCCAAGGGATACTTGGAATAGGACTTATTAAATGATTTCACAGTTTTTGTTTGCTATCTGGATGGCCTTTTTGTTTCACCGATCATTTACAGTTTTTGGATTTAATTACATTCATTGCAGGCTGGATACTACTGCTCCGTTTGTGAATGTGTGGTTAAGGACTCTGCAAACTACTTGGATCATATTAATGGAAAGAAACGTATGTAGTCTTTTTTGCCATGCTTCCTCTAATTTTTTATGTAATTACTTAAGTGCCTGTGGTTCTCTCATATTTATTCTTTTGTTGTCCCTTAGATCAAAGAGCTTTGGGCATGTCTATGCGAGTAGAACGTGCTTCTCTCAAACAGGTGCAACTTAAGATTGCCTTCTATTAGCTATGAAGTTAAATGATAAATTCAATGCCTTTGTGTGTCATTTAGTTTCTAGTTATATATGTTCCCCCTGCATGACTAGTAAATCTTTTAATGGAACAGGTCCAGGAAAGATTTGAAGTTCTTAAGAAACGAAAAGATGTTGGTAGCTTCACAGAGCAAGGTAAGACATGGGATTGTAGAAGGGTTGACTGTTATTTTCACAGAACCAGACAACTTTAAAGTCAATGTATAATTTTTTTCTCCATGGCCTGAAATTGTAGAAGTTGAACTGATCTTTCGTTTCAGTCGTGGGTTTTGAACTAAAATTTTGAGGGAATCATATAACGATTTGTTAACTTTAAATGATTAAACATGTGATTCCATAAATACTAATGTTTTCTATGGTCTGATTCTTTTAGGATTGTAATATGTTTTCTAAACGTATTCATGTGAAATTGTAAAAAGATTTGGCAGCTTCTCCACACCATAGTGCACCACTGTTTAAGATGGACTTGGTTCTTAAATATGGAAAATAATTTATATTTTTTGACAGATCTTGATGAGCGGATTTTAAAACAACAACAAGAAGAGGAAGAAAAAAAGCGTCTACGAAGAGAAAAGAAAAAAGAAAAGGTAAGACTATGTCACAGTTGCTTATTTTTAGTTAGAAATAGCCAATAGATTGGAATAAGCCTTTTCGTCACCCTCCCTGTACCATCAAGTAAATGTTTCTTTTTGTCATTTACTTGTTTCAGCAGTTAATAATAATAAATGCATCCATCTTTCTAATAATGATTTATAATGCTATCTTACAAATGAATATTGCTTTTTGTTCCTCACGACTTATTAAAGAACGCGTGTTCAATTTTTGAATTCAGAAGGAGAAGGCAATGGAAGAACCTGAAATTGATCCAGATGTTGCTGCCATGATGGGGTTTGGAGGTTTCCGGTCATCCAAGAAGTGATGACATTGTGCATGCGGAATGAATTTTTATGAGATGTGGAACATTTATGTCGCAGTGGTAAGCTGAATCATGTATCTTCCATCCTCAATCTGGGTGGCATAAGCGGAATAGTCGAATAGTGGGTCCCAAACAGTAGTATGCGTGGTGATATTCGATCATGTGCTTCGGTTGATTCATGTACATTTCTTCTGATGGCTAACCTGATGTATTATACAAAGCTTGGTACTTGTATTCTCCTCTATGCTCCATCCATAGAGGGGGAGTCGCAACTTGCCGTAGTTAAGGAAATTAAATATACATTCTATACAATCTATGGGTTGTTGCTATTTCTTGGGTGTAGCTGTTTTTATTGAAAATGGAAATATAACTACAATTTTCTGCATGATCTTTGGTTATACAACACTTTTTGCCAGAATACTGGAACATGCATGCACTTGCCATGGTTATGCGGTCTAATTCCGTTTAGTTTTAGTACACAACTACATAGGGGAGCTTTCTTTTTGGGGTGATGATACACAAACATCAAAAATTTCATTTAACACCCTTCCAATACAAATAACATACTAATTTTATTTTAAGAGATAAAAAAGTTATAAAGTAATTTAAAAAGTATAAATACTATATTTTTTTATGAAGTCTGGGAAAGTGATAGGAAAAGAGAGAGGTGTATATGTAAAATTTTCTTTCTTTTTAATGCGTTTGTACCGAAAAAACTAAGTGGGAAGCAGAGATAATTATATTTTTAAGAACTGGATTTTTTTTTAATGAAAACTTTATATTAGTAAAATAATTGGCCAGTATATGTTAATTTAAGGTGAAGTTCGGATAGAAATTTTGAAATTCTGGAAAATTGATGTTTTAAATACTTGCCTTTTTACTGCTATCATGCTAGGTTTTAATACACTATTTCATTTTTATTAATTTTTATTTTTGGAAAAAGGTATTTTAATTTCTATTGTATTAAAGAAATAGAATATATTTTTTAAAATTAAATTTTAATGTTCAACGTTGTGAAAATAAACATTAGGTAATTTTAAATATGGATAATTAAAATGAATGTAAAATAATCCGTAATACCTAATAATTTTATATCAATATTGTTAGATAAAAGATGTTTAGTGCAAAGAGAAGAATGACTACGGAGAAAGAAAATAGATTTTTTTTTTCATTTTATGAAAAGAAAAATGTTCTAAAATTTTAATTATTCCATTTTGTAAAAGAATAAATAATAATAATAGCGAAATTTATTTAAAAATTTAAAAAAGAATCACAAAATAAAAAAATATATTTTTCATAAAATTGTACTTTCAGATTCAAACACTTAACGAGAGAATATAATTATTTGGGCCGAGAGAATATAATTATTTGAGCCATTTGACAAATGTTTAATTCAACATAGGAAAAGAAAGAAAAAATAGCGTGGTTTGTGACAAATATTTAATTCAACATAGGAAAAGAAAGAGAAAAAGGTAATTTGGAGATGCGGGGCATCGATCCCCGTACCTCTCACATGCTAAGCGAGCGCTCTACCATCTGAGCTACATCCCCATTTGTTATATACCTCTTTGCTACATAATAGTTTCTGTAATAGCAATCGTATAGATAAATATTAGTAAATTATGTTATCCTATTTACTTGTATTGTGGCGGTGTGCTGATAAATTGACCGAGTGCCATGCAAAAATAACGTTTACACCTGACCTTGTTCGTGCCTTACACATAAAATTTTACACTCTTCATGCGTGTTTATTTTTAATTCTAACTTTTATGGTTTTTAGGAGGTTTAATGGTTTGAGAAAGTCCGTTCTAAACGAAGTTAGTCTTCGTAGTCATACGTAGATTATTTGCATGTCACTCTTTTGATTTAAAATATGATGATAGTAAACATATATTATAATTTCTTTTGTTGATATAATAAATATATTTATGGTAGAATTTTTTTTTATTTGAGTAGGGCAGCTGATAATTATTCTGAAACAGCACTGTATTGATTCACCCGTTTTTTAATGTCAGTGATCGAGAAGAACATAAGTATTTTAAAAAGAGATATGGAAGAATTTTAATAAAAATAAATAAAATAAGTATGTTGCAATCAATACGAAAATTTTCAGTGATAGTAGTGGCTTGTAAGCGTACTCTTTTGTCACATTAGTTGTGGGCATGCAACCTTTAGTTTTTGGTCCTTGAAAACCTAATAAAGCACAGACCAAGTTTGTCCCGCAGCTCACGTTACTAGGCTAAAAAGACCTACATCTAAATGGGAATATTTCTTTTTGCAATCCATAAAATTATTTGGGACATGTATTTAAGAAGGTCCATTCTTTTTCTTACGCAATAAATTCATTGAGACACGTTTTACTTATTTCAGGATAGGCTTTACATTCCATGAAAATCCATTTGGAATGAAGTGAAGTGCTCAAGAATTTAGGGGGTGTGAAAAGTTAAGTACTAAACTGACTCCATCTATAGAGACCCATGTGGGCTAAACGGGCTGCCCACGGGCCTTCGCAAATTTACCCGATTCTACCTGGAGAGACTGAAGAAAGGAGAAGAGTAGGAATTACAAAAGTAAATTGGAGAGATGAATAAGCGGGTGTAAAAATCATGGACCAAATTCATCAATCACCACAGATTATCTGAAAATTTATCAGCTCATAACGGAGAATGGAAGTGGGGGAAAGGTTCAGTCATTTTATATTTAAATAAAATTGAAATATACTGCAATTTCGTACCATCAACACCTCCAAATCATAACTACAGAAACAAACTTCTAGAAATGAGATACCAAACCATCTCTCGGTAATGGACTATTTGATGTACTGAGAAAGCCATTTGAAACCTTCCCCATAACCCATTTTCTTCACAATACTGCACATGAACACCTCCATGGCACGGACATTTGAGTCGGCCAAATTTACCTTACCTTTGCCTGTGGTGAAGTTAGTCAGGCCCAAATGGTAACGCAGCTCTTCTTCTGAAGCAGCATATGGAATATCAATTTTGTTCCCAAGGACAAGGAAAGGGACATTGGCTAAAGATTCATCAGAGAGTAGAGCATCCAGCTCTTTTTTTGACTCAGCAAATCTTTCCTTGTCATAAGCATCAACCAAGTACACCACTGCATCTACCTGTATCAGAGAAGGATGCAACTTGATCATCATCACAAGATAAATAAACAATAAAATAATAGATCTGGGGCATGAAAAATGGTTCCTAGTTAAAAAAATGTCACATAACACCAAATAAGAAATAGCTTCGGAAGTAGATATGTATGATTAGCACATCCTCTAAAGTGCGCCATCAGCAAGCTATTACCGTCATTTCTGCCACCACTACACATGAATCAAATAAAGAAACAAACAATATAAAATAGGAAGACATAAATTCTTTGGTTCAGAAGTAATCATATAATGAAATACATAATAATCTTTCAGAAAATTCAGCAACTTCATTTAGTTTCCTCCTAATTTGTCACCTACCATACACACCTCGTGCAGCTTTATTCCTGCAACTACTATCAACACATATTAGCATGTCTAGCCATGTTAACAACAACACAAGTCTTATACCATTTATTATGTGAGATAGCCTGCATGAACCCCACAGTGCTGTTTGGCGCTGTTTAAGATCAAATCATGTAACCATGTAAACAAGACAGAAAATAAATCGCATATCTACAGAAGGCTTAGCGGCACCCAGTCATATGTTTTCGCACAATGTGTGATTAAGATAATCTCGGAGCCTACAACCGCCCCAATACTATACATCAACAACAAATTCCTATTCCACTAATTGAGATTAACTATAAGGATCACATGACTACTTCGACTTGGTTTAAAACCATGCTTCATGAATATTATCCGACTTGCAATTGCAACAAAACTATGTTGAGGGAAAAAAGAAAGAGACCTGGGCATAGTAATCTTTCCACACTCTTCGAGCAATCTGATGACCCCCTAGATCAAAAGCTTTGAACTTGATCTTTCCAATACTCAACTCCTCTGACGTAGGATACTGGGTAGGCTGATGCTGGACTAATCTCTGCAAAACCAATTCTCATAATAAAAAACATCAAACCAAGACCATGGCAATTTCAAGAAGCTACAGACTGAGAAGTACACACATCCTATTCATTCAAAATTCGATGTCAAGAAAAAGCAATAGACCAAAATATGTCAACACCGTAGCAAATTGTGCAGAGAGCAAGGTAATGTTAGGAAGCCGAGCACTTCAACAGGAAAGGCTCCACATGGGGAAAACATACAAATCCATACACTAAAGAAAAGTGGTAAACTCCCCTACCCCTCCTTCTCCCCACAACAAATAGCAAATAAATTATCTTGATTTGAGTATCCAAGTAACACCGCTAAATTCTTTCAGAAAGACATAAAAAACAAAATAAACTTTTTTCTCTATACTTTTTCAACTACCCAGATCATTTTCCCAGTAAAGATTAAAACCAGTGTTCGAATAGGAAAAGTAAACAAGGGCAAAGATCCAATCAAAAGGAAAAACAATACTACACATCGGTAATGATTGGAATGAAAAGGGAAAATAAATGAAATTGAAGAGGAACCTCATCTTTGAGCATGTGGAGCAGGGTGGTTTTGCCAGCGTTATCGAGACCCAGGAATAAGATCTTGGCCTCCTTCTGCCATAGCCCAAGCGACGCTAGAATCCCATAAAACCAATCGACCAAAAACATTGCTTTTTCTATCTACGAATGACCTCTATTGCGAGACCCGATAAATATCGATCTCCGCGAACTGAAACAGAAATTGAAGTTTTGTTTTGAGTAGAAAGACCTAACCCCAAAACCAGATGAGAGATAAAGTAGTTGGTTACATTCGATTCCACTCTATTTGTTTGTAAATTGTAACATAACATCTTTTTGCTACTACCTTTATTACTAAAACTAAAATTTATTTTGGTATTTAATTTTAAATTTATTTAATATTATCTTTTTATTAAATATGTTTTTTTATTTTAATGGTAAAAATTAAAATGATTTCTTCTTCAAAATTTTATTGAATTATTTTTTTATTTTTAAAAATATATAAATTTAATTATTTTAATTAAATTTTATTAATTTTATTAAATATTTTAAATATGTTTTATGTTACATTATTTGTTTGCACTATTTAACATATTTTCTATTTTTAATATTAATTTTATTTTTCAATTTGACATATTTCTTTTTTTAGTATTATTTTAAAATATGTATTTACAATATTAAATAAATTTGACTATAATAACTAATTAATGTATTTTTAAAGATAAAAAATTAACTTAACTCAAAATTTCCAAAAAGATTAATTTTACTTTTTCTTAATGGTAAAAAATTATATTTAACCCAACCTTATATTAAAGGTTCCCTATACAATTTTAATTTTTTACTGATACGTAAATCCTGATATATTATATTTATTTACTTGATAATGATAATCTCTGGATTCATTTTTGAAATTATATATATATATATATATATATATATATATATATATATATATATATATATATATATATATATATATATATATATATATATATATAAATA
>Ga0214543_1000615_pt1 | contig 61620 bp, 26 predicted proteins | sample CNSS2metaG_FD_160094 | JGI IMG/M metagenome (GOLD analysis project Ga0214543, IMG submission 160094) | Root nodule microbial communities from cowpea collected in UCLA plant growth center, Los Angeles, California, USA - CNSS2 | ecosystem: Host-associated > Plants > Roots > Nodule | place: USA...
ATAAATCACACACACACACACACAGATATATATATATATATATATATATATATATATATATATATATATATATATATATATATATCTATAAATATATATATATATATATATATATATATATATATATATATATTGACATCCGAACCGAAGTTCACAATTTTCACTGTAAATATCCGAAAGCATTTTTTATCTAAAGTGGACATCCAAAAAAATTTGATAAATGCGATCAGCATTAATCTGATTAAATAATTAAAGGACATTTTTAAAAATTTAATATTTTTTAGGAGTGCAGAAGAATCTTAGAAGAATCTTGGATAGGTAGCAAGAAACCCAAAATTTGCAACGGCTGCACCTCCGTAAATTTCTCCCTTCACTTCCATATCTATAATTTCATTTTTGTCATTTCTCAAAAGTACTAGGGTACAATCTGGAAGTCATTTTATTAAAGTTAAAATATTTTCGGACAATAATTTAAAAAAAAAAACAAAAACGAAATTGTGTAATTAAAAAATATATTTTTTTTTAAAAAAATTATGGATTATATAATTGGGATGCCAAATGACTTCTAAATTGAATTATGTAATTTATAAACTATTTTTCTTTAATTTTTTTTCAAAATTTGAAAGTTATTTTTTAATTTTATGTTACATTAGCAAAAAAGACAACAACATAAGTTTCTTTATATTTAGTACACTACAATAAAAATTTCTATTTTGTTAGAGAAATTAACAAGGAAAAATGTTGTAATTAATTCCAAATTAATTTGTGAGGAAATAGTGAAAGAATAAAATTGTAGCGAGTCTGTAGCAAAATAACTACACAATTGTCAGAACATATATTTGTAACTAATTTTTCACTAATTTGCAAGAAAACAATGAATGAAACAATTTGTAGCATTTTCGTAGCAAAATAGCTATAAATTTACTAGAACATATATTTGTAATTAATCTCTCACTAATTTGCGACGAAATAGCGATGAAATAAAATTGTACCTGGTTCATAGCAAAATTGCTATAGATTTACCAGCAAAAATATATTTATAGCTAATCTTTCTCAATTAAAATGTACTATAATTATTTTTAATTTTAGTATAAATATATTTTTTAATTTAAATATTTTATAATTATTTTTAGTTTAGTGTGTGAAGGCGCGTTGTTGCTTCGTTGGATGTGAGACTATTAGCACAAGGATGGTCTAGCAGAGGCAAACCGGACGGTGATGGCCATAACAGTAGCAACTACTAAAATAGTGAAAAGACACGAAAGTAGCCAAAGAAGCGGTGAAGGAGGCCAAAATTCAGAATGAGGAGTGTATGCACCGGAAAGGACCATATATAGTTTAGGCTTTGGATACCTTGTTTAGATATGTGGTGTGGAGTTTGAAAGATTAAATGGTTTTGTTCTCTTGACTTATAATGGGATATGTTTCCAGATTTTTAGCCTAGATCACATTATACTAGTTTTAGCATAGTGTATTACGTTTAAGACCAAAAGTGTTGTATTATAATGTCATTTCCATTTGAAATATCATGTAGGAAGATGAAGGTGTGTTGTGTTGTGTGAGGGGTTGTGAAAATGGCACCAGTATAAGCTCTTGCAAAGTACAAACTAGTGTTTTTGGGTGATCAGTCTATGGGAAAAGCCAACATCATCACACATTTCACATATAACAAGTTTTACGACACTTATCAGGTCATTTGATCTACTTTCTCATCCACTTTTAACTTTCCATGTCTTTGCCTTCTTACCTTGTTCATTATTAAGTTCATTGATATGAATATATCATATATGTTTTAGGTATTCAAATGTAGGTTTAATAGATTAAGGTGGGATCATAGGTTTCAATTTGTGATGGTTGATGATATTTTGTTAGCTATAAACATTGGGAAATTTATAGGGTAATGCAAGGGGAGTTTGTGTGGTGAAACAGGCAGGAAGGTGAAGGAATTGAAACATTTAGGAAAATATTAATTTAAATTATGATATCTAAGAGTAAGTTCAGGGAGTTTGTGTTGTACTCCCTAAAACATGTGTGACATGAACATTATTTAGAGTAATTTTATTTTAAAACTTTTTCACTTCAATTAGGGAGGGAACATAGAGAGATTAACTATGAATTAGTTACGGATTAGCTACAGATTATATCATTCTCTAATTAGATACTTGTATTTAACTACGAAAAATTCCCTAACAATTTGATAGGTAATCTGTCACAAAACCTTTTAGCTATGGATTAGCTACGGATCAGCTACGAAATTTTCCGTAGCTAATATATAAATTTTTTGAAGTGGTTCAACTCGGAGGAAATTTATGGAGGTGAAGGAAGAAGTTGCCACTGAAATACTTAACCCTTTGTGTCATCAAATTTGCATCTCCATTTTTCACTATGAAGGAAGAAGAAAAGAGATAATCATTAGGTAAAAAAAATATATATATGTTTCATAAAAGTTTGTTATAAAAACATGTTTCACAAAATTTGTTATAAAATTCGCATTCTGAAAATCTCCTTCCAAAAATTTTGTTCCAGAAATTATATGCCAGAAATCATGTTCTGGAAGATTAATAAATTGGTAAGTTGAAATTCACTTTTTCAAAGGGTAAAATAGCCATTGGAAAAAAATAGGGTGGGTGCAGTTAAAAATTATGGAGGTGGAAGGAGAAAAAGTCCATAACAAAAGCTGAAAGAGACTCATTTTGAATCTTGGGTCTGTGAAGCGTTGAGAATATCTTAATCTACGCGTTTAGGTGCAATTACTTAGGTTATGTTTGGATAAAAATTGGAAAATATTTGTGTTTCCTTTTCATAACCACTGAAACGAGCATAGTGTGAATGTTGAACTCTTGATTTAGTTAGGATGCATTATTTTGAAATTATAAGCAACGATTTTTCAAACTCGATAGGGATGACTATAGTAACTCTTCATTTAAGATTCAAAATCCTAGAAAACACACTCTAAACACATAAACACATTAATATGAAGGGATTTAAAATCCTAGCTGACAAACACAGGATTAAAAGAAACCCTACCCTAGAAAATACATCCTAAACACATACCCCTTCATGCAAACACAATATTAAAAGAAAACCCTAAATCTTCATCTTTGAATCTTTCTCGGTTGTTGCCACATTAGGTACGATTTTCATACTTATTTAGGACTATCCTCATTATATTTGAAAATTCATCTAAAACTTCTTTCAATTTATCTTTTTCTGCTCTTACTTGTTGTAAATCCTTCTTCAATTCATCTCTTTCTGCTCTTGCAGTAAAGATTTCTTCAATTCATCCCTAACTTCTCCTGGTTCCGACACCATCATGTAAATAGGGTAGAAGTTTTACCAGGTTAGCGGGGGTGTGACGAGTGGAAATATGGTGACATGAATATTCATAATGAAAATTAGGGTTTTTTGTTGAGTGGGGTCGTGCGTGTTCTACTTTTTTTACATCATTTAATAATTTTTAAATTCTTAAATAGAATAGGAAAAAGATATATTGACAACCATTATTTGACAACTTCTCTCACTACCTGACGTGGCACTATTTTTTAAATTTTTAATTTTTTTTGCACAATTTTCACGTTCGCCATGCTTGAGAGCAAAAGAGAAAGGAGGGTTGATTCGTGACAGAAGTGGGTAAAGGGCAAGGAGAGAGAGGAGTGGAAGTTGTGAGAGAAGTAGATAGCACTTTGTTCTTTCTCCATCCCCATATTTCTTCTTCCTCCTTCCAACAAGTTTTTTCTTCCTCCATCTCTGAAGTGTCTTCTTCTTCGTCCATCCCCTAAGTTTCTTCTTTCTCCATTCTCCAAGTTTATTGTTTCTCCGTTTTCGAAGTTATTTTTCAACGGGGTTTGTCGTTTCTCCGTTGGTGGAGCAGAAAAATTATTGGGTTTACCCACTGCTAGAGATGGCAAAATGGGCCAAACTCCAAAAAGTAACGGGTTGGGCCAGAGTTTTTAACCCGTCAGCCCGCCACAACCCGGCTCGCCCAACCCATGAACTCGTCGGGCCAACCCGTAGGTAAAGAAGGGCCAGCCCGCTGCCCGTTATCAAATTAAAAAAAAAAAACATGTTACAATATGTTTGTTGTGACTTATTTCTCTCAACTCTTACTCATCATCTCTCATCTCCCTCCGAACTCCTTCATTTCACGCCATCACCATCACGACTGAACACACAGCCTCCAACCAATTTCTTCTTCCCCAAATCGCTATCCATTAGAGGCGAAACCATCCAACCAATTTCTTCTTCCCCAAATCACCATCCATTGGAGGTGATTTGCGAAACCCTCCAACCAATTTCTTTTTCCCGAAATCAACATCCATTAGAGGTGAAACCCACAACTTATAAAAATCGCACACGATTTATCCACCGTTGGTTATCCTCTTCACTACCAAACCCTTTATCGTGCATCATCACCATAGGAGCATGCATCCCATTGCTGTGTTGCGACATCAAAACCCTTGGCCACTGTTGCAATTTCTGGTTAGGGTTTCACTCTCCGCTTCCCCTAAGTCAAATTAGAGTTGCAATTGGTAATCCATTTATGTTTGCCACGATTTTGCTAATGGTTGGATTGGATTAGTGGAATGTTAGAATTGATTGCTCTATTGTCTATTTCATGTTTGATTGAGCGTGAATGGATTGGATCAGTGAAATGGAAGAATTTATTGTTGTATTGGATTAGATCTAAAATTTTGAGGAAGTTGTATTCTGATGGTTCTTTTCTATTTTGGTATTTTGATGTATTCTGTTGGATGAAGTTGTGTAATTATATAAAATCTTTTGATAATTGTTTTGAATATGATCATTGATAGGTGCACTACATATATAATTGGGTTTGCATCTAAAGCGAAAAAAAACCTTCAAATTTGGGCCTTAAAATGGAAATCGAAAAAAAAAAATTCAAAACTGACACGCCAACCCATCAGCCCGCCAACCCATCCTCTTACAGGCCGGGTTGTAACTTGTAACCCGTTTTCAATTGGCGGGCCAACCCGACCCGACCCATTTTCACAGGCCAATATCGGGTCGAGCTTAAACGGGTCGGGTTGGCCCGTTTTTCCACCCTTACCCATTGCAACAAATTTGTGGTATTCTGATAACGTTGTTTTTTACCTTTTATTGATGTTAAGTTTTGTGAATAAAATCAACTCCTACCTAACTTTTATCTTGTTTAATCCTCTAGTTTGTGTTGTTTTTGCATTGTTTCGTATTTTAGATGTTTTATGTTTTTTTACTTCTAATCTCTATTATGAGTGTGTGAAATAAAACAATAGAAAGCAATTCTAGTGGAGGAAAACAAGTTGAAACTCAAGGAAGTATGATTGGACATGAAAGATTAACTTTTACATAAATACCCATGTCGAGGGGCACCGAGATCAAGTACAACACTGCAAACATCGAGAAAGGACTCACCTATATGTATATATTGCCTTGGACCAACCTTGGAAGGCCAAAAAATGACCATTGGGCGCCAGAGTCACTCGCTGGGCGAGCTGGTAGCTCGCTAGGCGAAAATGACAGACCATAATTGCAGTATTTGAGTCGCTAGACGAAAATATGGCTCGCCCAGCGAGTTGCATGTCCGAGAACGTCGATTTTAGGCCTCGCTGGGTGAGTGTGAAGCCGCTGGGCGAGAATATCGACTCCAATACGCGAATATGGTTATTTAATCATGTTTCTACGAGACTATAAGGGGATTCCTCATTTTTTCAGGAAGAGAAACACCTTGGGTGCTTAGGAGAGGCTCTTGGAGGCTATTAGGGGTGTTGGGAAACTCTCCCTTCTCCTTCCTGGGTTTCCTTCTTCATCCATGGAGGTTTCACCCCTTTTGGGTTGGAGAGGATGATGGGCTACGAAATTGAAGGCGGAGATGCGAATGGGAGGCGCAATTGAACCATGGAGCAATATTCAAGAACCTTGGGAGAGGGATTGTTTCTACTTTATGGTTCCAATTTCTTCCCTATTCTTCAATTTTGTAAAACCCTAGGTTCTCCACCATGGAGAGCAATTTCTATTTGTTGAGATTAGATGTAGAACATTGAGTTCTTGTGTGAAATTGTGTTGTTAATTTATATGCTTTTTCAATTCATGTTGAGCACCGAGATCAAGTCCAGCACTGTAAACATCGAGAAAGGACTCACCTATATGTATATACTGCCTTGGACCAACCTTGGAAGGCCAAAAAATGACCATTGGGCGCCAGGGTCACTCGTTGGACGAAAATGACAGACCAAAACTGCAGTATTTGAGTCGCTGGGCGAGCCATATTTTCGCCCAGCGACTCAAATACTGCAATTCTGGTCTGTCATTTTCGCCCAACGAGCTACCAGCTCGTCCAGCGAGTGACTCTGGCGCCCAATGGTCATTTTTTGGCCTTCCAAGGTTGGTCCAAGGCAGTATATACATATAGGTGAGTCCTTTCTCGATGTTTGCAGTGCTGAACTTGATCTCGGTGCCCCTCGACATGGGTATTTATGTAAAAGTCAATCTTTCATGTCCAATCATGCTTCCTTGAGTTTCAACTTGTTTTCCTCCACCAGAATTGCTTCCTATTATTTTATTTCACACACTCATAATAAAGATTAGAAGTAAAAAAACATAAAATATCTAAAATACGAAACAATGCAAAAACAACACAAACTAGAGGATTAAACAAGATAAAAGTTAAGTAGGAGTTGATTTTATTCACAAAACTTAACATCAATAAAAGGTAAAAAATAACGTTATCATATTCGTTGATATTTGTGGAAAGGGGGCATTTTTGTTTCCCTTTTTGGAGAATATTTGATAAAGTGTGGATTTTTTTGTAACAGTGTTGTTCAAGAGCGGAAGCGGAAGGTCAATTGTAGAAAATAATCACTCTAAAGCGGAATCTGCAAGATTGGTGTTTCCAGTTTATGTGCGAAGTAGTGGGTTCATAAGTGCGAACCTGCATTTCTCTGCATTACTTTGTTATCCCTCACCGTGGTGTGCGTAGTAGCCATTAGATGTTGAGAATTTAACATGTCTGCATCATGGTTGAAGTGGGTTGGAATAAGGTGTACCCATTTAAAGAAATGGTTCTGTCACTCGTTATCCCACATGTAAGTGCAAAACAATGATTTGGGTTCTGCTAACCTATGCTAAATCATTTGAACAAAACCTTTTCCCTGGTTGACTATCTTTATAAGTATCCTTTTCAACAGTCCCCTTGGTGACATCAATAATTTATAAAGTTTGTTAATTAAGTGACGTTAGAGGAAGTTATAACGAGAAATTTTGTAGATTGTGTCATACGTCTTGCATACGAAAAAATTGCAGTTTATGTGCAAAGCGGTGTTATCGTAAGTGCGAACTTGCATTTTTCTGCATTACATTGTTTTCCCTCACCCTCATTAAAGTAGTAGCCATTAAGTTTTTACAATTTAACATGTGTGGTTCATGGTTGAGGTGGAATTTAATAAGGTGAAGCCATTTCAAGAAAGGGTAGTGTCACTCGTGATCCCGAATTTAAGTGCAAACCAAGGTGTGCAGTTATGCTAAGGTGAGCCCATTTCAATAAATGGTTGTGCCACTCCTCATCTTGGATTTAAGTGCAAAAAGGGAAACCCAACATTGTAACAAAAAAAAAAAACACTTTATCAAATATTCTCCAAAAAAGGAGACAAAAATGCCTCATTTCCACAAACACCAACAAATACCACAAATTTATTGCAGTGAGTAAACCCAATACTTTTTTTGCTCCACCAACGGGGAAATGACGAATCTCGTCGGAAAATAACTTCGAAAATGGAGGAACAAAAAACTTGGAAAATGGAGGAAGAAGAAACTTTAGGGGATGGACAAAGAAGACACTTCATAAATGGATGAAGAAAAAACTTGGGAGAAGGAAGAAGAACAAACATGGGAATGGAGAAAGAACAAATTGCTCTGCATTTCTCTCATGACTTCCACTTAGGGATGGCAAAAATACCCGTGCCCGCGGATATCCGTGGATAAAATCCGCGATGGATAGTTATTACCCGCGGGTATTTATTACCCGCGGGTAGCGGGTATTTTAATACCCGTTTATAAACGGGTCGGGTACGGGTATCATACTATCCGTACCCGCGGGTACCCGTTACCCGCAAAAAATTAAAATTAAAATTTAATTTATATTTTATTAAGTTAAATTTAATTAAAATTAAAAGTAACAGTATATTTTATTATGTCAAATTTAATTATAATTATAATTATAATTATAATTATAATTTAATTTATATTTTATTTTTATAATCTTATATTAAAAAATTTATAAAATACATATTTTTTTAAATATTTGCGGGTATCGGGTATCCACGGGTATCCGCGGGTTTTAAAAATATTTGCGGATATTTTTTAAGCGGATACCCGGCAGGTAAACGGGCGGGTAACGGACAGATTTTTTTGTAGCGAGTCGGGTACGGGTATCATACTATCCGTGCTCGACCCGACCCGTTGCCATTCCTACTTCCACTTCTCTCTCTCGCTCTCAAGCATGATCAACGTGGAAATTGTGCAAAAAAAAAATTAAATTCAAAAAACAGTATCACGTCAGGTAGTGAGAGAAGTTGTCAAATAATGGTTATCAATATATCATTTTCTATAATAATAATAACAATATAAATTTAATCTCATATTAATTTATGATAACAAAGATAATATCTTTATTTTATAAATGTATAATTTTATAACTATTATTATTTTATGAATTTATTTTACTTATTATTATTGTTTATGAATTTATTTTATTTATCATTGTTTATTATCATTTTAGTCTTTATAGACTCTTTTTTTTTTACCTTTTATTACTTTAGATGGTAAAGATTAAAAAAAAGTTTTAAAAAATATACGCATATAGGTTAAAAATTTTGCACAAAAATTTTTCTAGGTAACATAAAATTTAATTTCTCCATAATATACTTTAATAATATAATGTTTTTATATACTAAAAAAAATATTAAAGACCGAAACTCTTTAAAAAAAATCTGGACTTTTTAAATAGATTAATGGCATATATCCAAAATTAGAAACTGATAGGCAATATAAAATATATTCAAGCATAGACACATAACTCATCTAAACAACATTAGAACTTTTTTTCATACCAATTGATCTATTTTACCGGACCTTTTTATCGATTAAAAATAAAATAATTTTATAATATATAAGTGGATACAAATTTTACCTTACAAGTTGGTTCTTTCACATCTTTTGTTATCACCTTTTCTTCATCGTTACACCTATGACAAGTTTTGCTTCTCTTAACCCCTTCATTTCTTCATATTAAAAAAAAAAAGCTCTATTTTTAACTGAAATTGAAGGAACAAAAACACATTTAACTCTTATTCTTCCACAACAAGTTAACTAAAAATAATGATTTTTCAATGTATTTATTATTAAAAAAGTTTAAATACCTTTTAAGTTTCAAATTTTGTAACTTTTGTCAAATCAGTCCTAATTTTATTTTTATTCTCAAATATTTGATCATTTTTCCCCTAACATCATTTAAATTATTAACGGTAATGAACCATTATTACCACATGTCACTTCGTTTTTTTTTTTACTTTTGTAACTTTTTAAAAAAATTTAATTTTTTTTAAATGTCCACTTGTCAATCAACAACGTGCCACGTGTCATGATCAATTCTTTTGTATTCAATTTAGTTCCTATATTTGTTATTTTTTTTCAATTTAGTATTAATTTTGTTTAAAATTGAACAATTTTGTCCCTCTCAAAATTGGAACTAAATTTATTTTTTTATATTAAAGTTATAATGATGTTTTTGTTAAAATTCAAATTTTTATTAAATACTTTTTGTTTACGATTACAATTAGTTTAAGGTTATAAAAATTAAATTTGGTCCCAATCGTTAAAGGGATAAAATTGCTTAATTTTAAACAATATTGAGACTAAATTAAAAAGTAATAATGAATATAGGGACTAAATTCAATATAAAACATTAATTCTGACACGTGACACGCTACTGGGTTGACACGTGGACATTGAAAAAAAATTTTAAAAAATAAAAAATAATAATTAAAAAACAAAAAATAATAAAAAAACTACAAAATAACACCTGACTGTCACTGTTTATTACTGTTAATAATTTAAACTATGTTAGTAAAAATATACTAAATTGATCAAAATTGACAAAGATTGAGACTTATTTAAACACGAAAACAAAATTATGATTGATTTAACAAAAACAAAAATTGAGACAAAAATATATTTTAACCTGTTAAAAACAAGCACTTTTAATGTACTAACTTTAGCATAAAGGTAATTGTAAAATTATATGATTTACATTGTGGTAATTCTCTTACAATAGCTAATTTATGTATTATTAATATTTACTATTTATTTTAAAAAATCCGTTTGTTTTAATAGTAGCACGACCTACTTACATTCACTTGACATAGTTTTTTTAATGATAAAAATAAAAAATAATATGTCAAATGTTATTCGCTTAAGTCCGCTAATGTGTAAAAAAATATTTTTCCTTAATAGTATTTGAGCATATAGGAATCTCATGTTATTTAGTTTTAACTTGATTGAAGTGCTTATATATATATATATATATATATATATATATATATATATATAAAATATAAAGTTAAATGGCTTTATATAATTTTTTTTCTGAAAATAAAGTTATAAAATTATTGATTTGAGATTTTTTTTCTTTTTAAATGTAGATTTAGACCGGATGCAGACTTAAACGAATATTTATTATATAATGGTACAATCTAAAAGTCATTTTTTAAAGTTAAAATATTTTCGGACTCTATAATTTGAAAATGCACAAACGAAATTGTGTAATTTAGAAAAAATATTTTTTCCTTTAAAAAATATTTATCTGCATTATATAATTGGGACGCCGAATGACTTCTAAATTGAATTATGTAATTTAGAAACTATTTTATTTATTTATTTATTTCAAATTTTGAAAGTTATTTTTTATTTTTAGGTTACATAAGCAAAAAGGACAAGAAGTTAAGTTTCTTTATGTTTACTTCAGTTCGGAAGAAATTCATGGAGGTGAAGGAAGAAGCTGCCACTGATATACTGAACCCATTCTTTATGTCATCACTATTGCATCTCCATTTTTCACTTTTCACTGTAAAGGAAGAGGAAGAAGAAAAAAGATAATCATTACATTAAAAATAAAAAAGCTTGTTCCATAATGCATTACATATGTTTCATAAAGTTTGTTATAAAAACATATGTTTCATAAAATTTGTTATAAAATGCTCATTCCGAAAAACTCCTTCCAAAAGGTATTTTGTATATTTTAAAAAGTTTGTTCCAAAAATAATGTTCTACAAAGTTTGTTCCACAGTGCGTTTCATCCGTTCTCGAAAGCTTGTTGTAAAAATGTTATTTCAAATATTCTGTTTCAGAAATTCTATGGAAGAAATCATGTTCTGGAAGATTAATAAAACGGTAAGTTGAAATTCACTTTTCAAAGGGTAAAATAGCCATTGGAAAAATTATGAGGTGGGTGCAGTTAAAAATTATGGAGGTGGAGGGAGAAAAACCCCATAACAAAAGCTCAAAGAACCTCATTTTGAATCCTAGGTTCATGAAACATTGAGAATGTCTTAATCTATACCTACGCGTACTTGCTTGATTACCTCTTTAAATTATATAAAAGACGATAATGTTATTAGGTGCAATTAGTGGTGGGAACGTGCTCTTCCATCGAGCTGACCTGTCAAAAAAACACGGGACTGAAATATTAAGTATGCTCGCCTACAAAATTTTGACCCGCATAACTCACATCTCGCGTGTACTGCTCCAACTTATATATTAAAATATAATTTACACTTCTATGTATTAGTTATTTTTTTTTTGGAATTTTTAGACATTCTAAATTCTTATATAAATAAAAAAGATAAGTATTATATATTTTTGAATATCTTAAAATTTAAAAAATTTATCCGGATATCAAAGCACAAATATGTATATAAATATAGATATAACAAAAATATTCAATTATTAATTTATTATTCAATTCTTTGAAGTCTATGTTTAAATTCGTAAACTTGTTAAACTATTTGTTAAATATTAAAAGTTTTATTTATAAAAAAAAGGCCGACACATAAGCCAGAATTTATGTGGAGTGGGCAGATTTTTGAACCCGAATTTTCAATGAGGGACGAGCGGACCAATCCATATTTTTGTGAATTTTAATATACATTTTTCAATTCCAGCATACATAATTAAAAAAAAAAAATAGTCTTGAGAGTACAAATATTGAGAATTTCCATGAAATGGAGAAGAAACAAACATTGAGACAGATCATCAAATCAATGCTTCCTGATACCACCAAGTCACAAAGAAAATATAATTTCATGGATTTTCTAGATAGAGAAATGGTGGATCATATAAAAGGGCTTAACTAAATAAATTGACTAAAAAGCAGAAGTAGTAGACCATGTTCACCAAACAAGTAGAAAGGTTGTGGTCAGACAAAATTGTATAACATAAACATTGCAGTAACATAAGATTACATTGCACTACAACATTAGAAACTGGTCTAAACCAAACAGTTACTATTTTTGAGGTTTCCTCCACAGGATCCCAATCTTCTTCAGCATGTTGCCATTTTTCTTGGTCTGAAAATCATCATCAAGTTCTTCACAGAAAGGTGAGTACTTATTCATCATAGAGTTATAGTTGTTGTCTAAAGACATTGATCTCTCAGTCAGCTTCCCATTGTTCCCTGCTGAGAGCATAGCAGCAGCTGCTTCTGCAGCCTTCCTCCATTGATCAGACTGTACCTTCAATCTTCTCAGTTCAGCTTCTACTATTGAATTTGCTGCCTGAGAAGCTTCTAGCTGCTCAGCTACCCTCTCCGCTTTTCGGTTGCTCCTTTCTGCATCTTCCATCACAATACCAAGTTTCATAACAGCTTCACGTTCTGCAGCCTTAGCAGCTTCAAGTTCTGCAGCAACTTCAGCATGTCCAAACCTCTTACTGATCTCAAACTTCAGCATTTCATTCTCTTCTGATATGCTTTGCAATGTTGTTTCCTTGTCCATTAGATCACCCTTTAACTCAGCCACACATTCATCTAGTTTTCGAAGCTCCTTTTTCAGTTCAAGTTCTCTTTGGGATGAATTTCTCTTTTGAAGATGCAAATTCAGCTTCTCATTCTCCTCCACAATGCCCTGCAACTCAGTTTCCTTATCCAACAGGTTAGCCTTCAAATGTTCAATATCAGCATTCTTTCTTTTCAGTTCTACCTCTAGCTCGGATTCCCTCTGGCTTGATTCTGATTTTATCTGCTCAATCAATTCATAGGCTTTTCTGAGCTTCAATGAACACTGAATATGTTCTTCCAGGTGCTTAGTCTCATCATCAGTCTCTATGGCAGACCTCAGAGAATAAATTTCTGCATCAGTGTGATTAGGAACCTCACCCTTTTGTGATATCTCAGGTTTCAGCTCCATGTTCCCATCATCTGCAACATTTAAAGAATGGTTGCATTTGTTACTAATGGGGCCAAAATCAAGTTTACTGACTAGTGTCTCTAGTGATTCCACCCGTGTTCTAGATTGGTCTAATTCCGAAGCAGCAGAGTTGTAGCCATGCACAGCTTTTGCAGCATCAGCTCTCAGGAACTCAACAGTTCTTTTTGCAGCTTCAAGTTGTCGCAGAGTCTCATTGACCAAAGCTTGTGCCTGACCTGACTCTTTAGAATCCCTGAGTTGGTTTTTCATGTTCTCCACAAGGGAAAGTGATTCTGCCAAGTTATCCTTCAAGTTCAGTAACTCCACGTCCGATGATTCTGCAATTTGCGTGTGTGCATTCTCACAATTAGCTACCAATTCAAGTTGAACCTTCAGCTGCTGAATTTCATCGATAGCAGAGGTCAGTGAAGAGGTGTTGTCTGAGAGCTTTTGTTGTGCAGCTTTGAGTTCGGATTGCCACGCCTTATCATGATCTTCTATAGTTTTCTGGAGCTCAAGAACACGAGCTTGTTCAGTAGCAGAGAACTTCTGAAGTTGCTGTTGAGAATCTTCAAGTTTCACAGATACGGCAAATAGTTGTTTCATGGACTCTTCAGCATCTTGCTGAGCTTGCTTCTTGGATGAATCAGACAAACTGAGCTGGTTCCTCACAACCTTCAAATCCTCTTTCAGTTGAGAAATCTGAGATTCTAATTCAGATATTCTGCTAGGACGCTTCCTCTAAAACATCAGAAGACTATAGTTATAAGGAATTGTATAAAACAACAAGGATTAGAAAAACCTACGCCAACAAAATAAGAAAACAAAAGAGGCCCAGAAGCAACCTAATCTTTCACAAAGCTTGAATATACAATGCCACCAAATATAGTATATAGAACCAATGATAAGTTATTACATGGCAGTGAAGTAGCTTATTCTACCAACTCGATTTATTTGAATGCAGCAGATGCTCGGGAACAGAATCCTTCAAAAAGGAGACTTTAATATCTATCTAACAGATAACGTGCATTTGTACAGGAATTAAGTGCCCACACCATTAGAAGCCACATTATCACGTTCTCATTAGCTATATCAGTACATTGTCCAAGAATATCAATAAAAGTGAGTAGAATTAAACCCTTCAACTAATTAGACAACAGTTAACACCACCTTTTCCAAAAGCAAGCCTTGAAAAATATAAACATAATCATAACAGCATCCTACAATTCCGGCAAAAAACAAAAGCGCTTTAAGTAAGCATAAAGCTTAATTTTTAATCAAAGATAAAGAAAGAAACTAAAAACAGATTTTCCGTGCCTGTTACCTTCTCACAAAAACACTTTCTAATAAAAATATTATTTTTTTAAATGGATTGTAAACCTAACTAAATTCTACACCTACCTCTGGAGCTGGACTTCTGGGTGATCTGCGGTCGGTGACTTTAGGACTTCTATTATCCTTTGAAGTTTTGTGAGCTTGGTTTGATGAAGATGCAGTGTCTAGTGTAGCAGGCCTGAGTTGGCGTCCACCACCACGAGGAGACACTTTCTGAGGCACTTCAGAGTAGCTACTTCTGAAATCATAAAATCTAAGCGATATGAATTATGATGGTCATGTTAACGAGAAAAGTTGCATTGGTATGTGGAAAGACGCATCTATGAACTCTAGCAATAAAAACCAGCAATAAACACTTTGCCATATAAAGCAAAACCAATTTCTTTAAATCACAGGGAAATCTGAACTTGGTAGTTGCTAACATGTTACAGAGTTCCTTTATGTGGTTTGAACATAGAGTACACTGGATGCTCCTAAACCCAAACTGTTACACAGATTTAAACAGACAAGTGCTGAGTTAATTACATCTACTTTTGCTGTAAAGAGTAATTGAGTAATAAATACGTGAGTAATACTGCTTAAAGTTACAATCAAGTCTTGTCAGAAGTAACGTAAGTGTCATTAACCATATAATTAATTAATTCAACTTCAAAATTAAAACTTTTTGCAAAGCATTAAAACCCATATTATGATTATTGATTTATATGGTAATAAATATTCAAATTTGAACCTTATAACTCGTGCCGAAAATGTTATTCTTATATATCTATCGTCAAACATTTACCATCGTACAACCAATGATAATTAACGACTGGACTGTCTTATGCTTTTTCCTCTATAAAAAAAATACTATAAAGTTGTTACACAAGGTGACATTATAGCCATTTGAAATAGACAGTGATGCAGCGAAATCAATTCCAGTTAGAAAAACTAAAACTTTTGCTCACAATATTAATGATTATAATTATAATTGTAACTGGGAATAAAAGCCCCGGGTCCAATCTTCAATTCCGCAGTTAACGCCGCCCATATAAAACGCACTTGAACAACAAATCATTAGTCTTATGAAAAAAATGACAGAAGTAAACTCTCAGCGACAAAAACCCAACAAATATATTTAACCTTAGAAACATGCGCTTATTAAGGAATAAAATTAACCAAAAAAGAAAGACAAGCATCAAACTTTAAGATTCTTACTACCCTGATTGCAGAATGTTTCAACACCATATAGCTAATAGCTCGATATGAAAATGACACGAACTATGTGAGGAAATTTGTAAAAGTGGGGAGAGTTAAAAGTTGAAACTGTAAATAGTTGAAAAACATTTGCTTGAGTTGGTGCTAAGTTAGTAACCATGTGAGAACTTTTAACTATACCCGTCAATTGGAACAGAGTTATTATATACAGTTTATGCATTAAAGCTTTAGATCCATGAGCACATTATGTTCCAAATATAGTAGTTGACATTTGAATTTGAAAGTATGAGAATTGAGAAATGAGAACATAATTTAAGGTGAACAATCCCATTGATTTAGCCTTATCATGGCATTTAAACATCACAATATAATTTTGAACTAAGAATAAAAAATTGAAGCTTTACCTTGTCTTTGGAGTCTGCTGCATGGTTTAACTGCCTTGTGTTCCAGGAAAGTAAAAGGGGTTAATAATTAGGACCTTGCTACTTGAATGCTCCCTGACCCACAAGGACTATAACAGTTCAGAAAAATATCATTAACTGAGGGAATCCAATGTGAAGGTCAATGAAGTTGGGGGAAAATAAATAGGTTCATGCAGGATGAATGCATTCCTAATCATCATCACATATCAAATCATAAATGCACAACAATTGCATCCACCAAATTTCACTTTATTTCATTTCCAAAAGTTACTCCTTTATTACTCCCTTTTAGACGTACCTGAAGAAAGTATATCTAAAATTGAAGACATCACTTAAAGAAAAGACTATCAGGCCAGAGATTCTGGGCAGAGCATTGTAAGAAGATGAAATGAAAATTACAAGAGTTTTGGTACTTGAAATTTTTGTATGGATGAATTTAGTCCTTGAGAAACTGCTACTAGTATATTTGGGTGAAATGTGTAGAATTCAGTTTGCATTGTTGGATAAACATGTTATGCATCAATTTAGTTACAAGAAAATAACACACAAAACAAGTGTTACCTGTGTAATTTGACATCGTAATCACGCTCTAAAAGACAAAAGTATCTTTTTATTAGCTGATGAAATGAATGACTAGAACTTTGTGTCAAAAAATCCCAGAAAATATTTAAGAGGCACGTTCTACTGACAGGACACCCCATTACAGACACGTCCAAATCTTCATCTTGTAAATGACTAAGATACCCATTTTACCCATTTATGTGAGTGAAATCACATTCATGTGCTGTGGACTTTTTTGTAATTGCAATGAAAAAAAAAATATTCTTAACCTCCATTTAGCCGTGAAAGAAGGGCATTCAGAGTGGCCATTCAATGACTTACACATTGACATTTTCCCATAATATTTTCAATGAGGAAGGAAAGGAAATAGACATGAACATTATCGTAAATAGAAAAAATAGACATGATGGTAATATAGATGAGGGATTCTTATAACAATTTGTTATGTGTGCTTGGTGGACAACGAGCATTGAACAGGGAAACACCAAAGTAGAAAAATAGGGGGAGATTCATCTTTTGAAATTAAAAAAAGAAAGTGTAAGAAGTTCTCTTTATTAAGCATATTGAAAAAGAAGAAACAAGCACGGAATTAACTAACAAAGAAAGAACATCATGGAATCCAATCCAACTCTTTTAACACTACAATCTCACATTCCGAAATGAAAAGGAACAAGATTTTACTATCTAATTCTACTGTTCAAAACACATGTTTCCCTCATTAATAATGTACTCAAATTCGAAAAGTATGTGCTAAATCATAAAGCAGCGAAACCTCGCAACTCCTACACTTTAAAACAGAGAACCGCGTTAATGCCACTTTTAATGTTAGCATAACTTTCCAATTAAATAAATTATGTAGCAGTTTAAAGTAAAAAAAGCGGTCAAAAAAGAAACGCAGAAACATCATTAATAAACTTTTAATTTTTTCCGGAAATTAAAGATAAACATTTCACATTCCTAACAAGAACAAGGAGAAGGAGATGAAGAACTTGAAACCTCTAAGTTATAAGGAACGTAACGAATCACAGTGATGAAGGAGGAGATCTTGTTTTCCAGAGTGTGTTAAAATGGCCATTAACCTGGACAAGAAGCAATTAGCAAGATAATGATTATGCAGTTATATTAATATAATTATAATAATAAAGACTCTCACAACTTTCATGCGTTTTCCTGCATAAAAAGGACAATGCAGAAGAAGAAACGACATAACAAGGTGGGTGCTGATTCATACCCCGAGCGAAAACCTTTTGAACATATTAACTAAACGATGAAATTCTGTTGAGTGAGCGAATGTTTGATGTGTGAGTGTTGGAATCTGGCACTGGTTTTTTTGTGTTTGTTGTTGGCAACAAGAAGGAGCAGTGTTGAGGTGAAGAAGAAAAACGTGAATGGGTGCGAGAGGGGGAAAGAACAGTCCTTAGACTATAACAGAACATAACACACATATATATTTGTCCTTTCACAACGTTAATTGTTTTCAAGTAGCACCTTGCGTCCGTCACTACCATTTTGTCCACAGAATATTTTATTTTATTATGTTTATTTAATAAGTGTAAACACAGGCACTATCGTGTATGTCTATGTATTTTTTAATTATGCATTATATTATATTAGTAATCGATGATATTATAATGTTATTAAGTTAATAAATAAAATAAAATTATATTTATAAAGATGTACAAAGAAAATATAATAAAATAACGGTTGATGTAGGAAAAAAAAAGAATAAGGAAGTAAATAGTTTTATAAAAACATGTAAAAGTAACCATTAATTTTTAAAAATTTAACAAATAATTACATTATAAAAGGTAAAGTTGGAACTATGAAATGTGGACACAAAAGAGGAAAGAGAGAATCCTCTTTATATATAGTTATAAATATATTAAGAAATTCAATCTCTATCTATTTATAAGTATATTATTGTGGGAAAATATTTGTAATTAATTTGGTAACAAATATAATATTGTTTACTAAGATATGTTGGTATTTGGTTATTATTGTTTTGACAAACCTGTACATTTATATACCACCGATACTTCATTTTGGATCATGTATCTGTGTACGACACATCTATGTATCCGATACTTTAATATATTATTTTATCAATACTTTAAATGAAGTATATAATTTATAAAGTCGTAGTACGCTACAAGAAAATTTTAAGTGACAACAAATAATTACTCACTATATATATATATATATATATATATATATATATATAATGATCAATTTAGATATCAATTTAAAAAATAAAAATTATTAACAACTAAAATAGTTTCAAAAAATTATAATTGGTTTCTAAATTGATAATTAAAATAATTTATATTATGAATTAGTTTCTAAATTTGTCACTAACATTAGCTAGCAAGGTTTTGACTACCAAAATAATTTATTTCTGAATTGATCATTAACTTAGTCACCAAGGTCTTAGCTACCAAGTCTCTAAGTATAAGATTGGTATCTAACATATTTTTTATTACTAAAATTTGTCATTTTCTTGTAGTCGTATTTTTGTGATGACAATAATTTATAATTTTTATGTTGACAACTTTAGTACATATAATTTTAATTTGGATTCACACAATAACAATTATATATTTATTATATTTTTAAAAATTATTATACATTTTTCAATATTCATATATCATGTATCAATTACGTATCATATCTTATTATTTTTAAAAATAAATATATCGACATATTGGATACGTGTCATAACCGATAAATGTACCGTATCTATGTATATAGTTGTATAAAAATAAGATTGTATTATAATGTAATATAATTTTATTTTTATAAACTTTTGAAGAATTAAATTAAGGTATTTTCGGTGTCGTCATCTCGCTCGAGAGGAAGAAAAAGAAAGAAAATGTTGAAGAAAAAGAAGAAAAACTTGTTTCGAAAATTTGTTTACATTACATGGAATTGAATCCTCGTTTAAATAATGTATTTATCAATTATAATTTCTAATTTTTGAATAATGAAATTGTGTCATAATATATTTTATTTTTTGCTTTTGAATTAAAAAAATAAAAGACTAGATAATTTTAATTCACTTGATAGCTTTGTTTGTAGCATTTAAATTAAAATAAATAGTTATTTACATCATCACATTCTAACACGTTTATATTATATTTATGAGTTTTTTCAATATTTCGTGTTTCAATTTTAGTGATAACACTTTTTCCAGCTGTTAATTGTGTCAGAATGTAGTCTTATATGGGTTTAAAAATTCTCCAGAATTTTTATTCTTCAATTGTAGGACTGTTTGAATTTGATTTTAAAATGGTCGATTTAAATTTTTTTTTCTATACAAAGTATAATAGTTCTTGGTTAGGCTTATTTTTAATTTTTTTTTTCTTAAATATGTATTTGGTCTCTTAAATTTTAGTAAAAATTTAAATTAGTCTCTTTTCAAAATTTTGATCTAATATAATTCTAAAATTTTAGAAATATGTAAATTATTTATTTAATTCAATTTTATTAAATTTATATCACGTTAGTATTTGAGTTAACATCGAAGTGAAGTTGTGTCAAATGATGCAAACAATCAAAGTAAAATCATGAAATATGTTTAAAATATCAAATAAACTTAACAAACTTTGATTAAAATAACTAATTTACGCATTTTTAACGATGAATGATTAAATTGGTCCAAAATTTCAAAGAAAAACTAATTCTAAATTTCACTAAAAATTAAAATCAAAACATATTTAAATTTTTCTTAATAAGCGTACTTTTAGACTTTTTCTCTTCAACGACATTATCTATGGAAAAATTTATTAATTTCTTATTTCTTATGTCTTCTTATTTACCATTTTTCATATCTTTGATTTAAATTCTAATTTAAAATCAATATTAAAAGACCGTATCATTGATTTAAATGATTTTATACGTTATAGTATATAGTATAAAATATTTATCAATGATAAATAATATTAATAAATAGCTATTGTTTCCTGCACCCTCGTTATTATTAACTGCACTCTCACCGTAAAAAAACTTAAACATCATTCACTTATCTCTTCTTATCCCTCGTAATTACTAACTGCACTCTCACAATAAAAAAACTTGAACATCTTTCACTTATCTCTTCTTATTTATCAGTTCTCATATTTTAACTTAAATTTACATTTTAAATCTATACTTTAAAAAAACGTACCATTGATTTAAATGATTTTATACCTTATAATAGAAAATATTTACAAAAGAGAAAATAAGATTAATAAATGACTATTGTTCCTGCACCCTCATAGTTACTAACTGCACCTCCATAATAAAATAAAAAAACCTTAAACATCTTTCACTTATCTCTTTTTATTTATCATTTATCATATATTTAATTTAAATTTAAATTTAAAATCAATATCTTAAAAAATCCGTATCATTGATGTAAATGATTTTATACGTTGTAGTAGAAAATATTTACCAAAACTAGAATAATATTAATAAATGACTATTGTTTCCTGCACCGTCATAATTACTAACTGCACTCCCACGATAAAAAAAAAAAAAAACTTAAACATCTTTCACTATCACATTTCTACTGTTATTCTCGCTACCATCGCAATTGCACCCCTACTACAGAGAAAGAATATAATAGAGGGAATACTCTGCAGAAGAAGAGAGGGAGTACACTATATAGAGGAAGAACAAGATAGAAAATGTGGAAAAAAATTGGTTTTGAAGAGCTTTTTTCGAAACATATTTCACATTTTTGTCTCTTAACTTTCAGTGAATTTTGAAATTAGTCAATCTTGAAACTTTGAACCAATTTAGTCATTCATTTTTTTAAATACGTGGATTTAGTCATTTTAATCAAAATTTGTCAAGTTTATTTGACATTTAAAACGCGTTTCATAATAGTATTTGACTTAACATTAAAATAAAAATATGTTAAACAATATAAACAACTCAAATACAATTCTGAAATGCGTACGAAACATCAAATAAACGTAACAAAATTTGATTAAAATGACTAAATCCACGTATTTCGAAAGATGAAGGACTAAATTGGTTCAAAGTTTCAAAATTAATTAATTCCAAAATTTACTGAAAATTAAGAAACCAAAAACATATTTAACCTTTTAAAATTATAAGTATTTCGGAAAACTCATTCCAGACAATATTATATGCGTTCTAAAAGTTTGTTTCGGAAATCTTATTTCAAAAGACTTATTTCAAATATTCAGCCAAATTTTGTATAGGGTTACACCAACTCAATCAAATACTACTAAATTTGGGCTAGTTTGTCTCAAGCTTTAGCCTAACCTAACCAAAAATATAAACAGAAAAATTGGATTGGATATTTTGGATTATCCATTTTGAAAATCTAGATTTAGAGTATGGATATACAATCCATAAGATATATAAAATGTAGATCAGATTGATATCCAAATTCAATAAAATGGATTGGATTTTTAATAAAATGAATATTAAATGGATTGAATCATAGCAAAAATGGATTGGATCCTGAAAATTAGATTTTTTGCCCATCCTTAGTTTAACTTTTCAGATCATCCTATTTTCCTTCCGCTCATTTAAGAGTTCAATAAATATAAATTATTATTGTTATCCTCATAATTTTTTTAATTTTTATGTGTTAAATAAACATTAATTATTACTTTTACCCTCATATTTTTATTCTTTCAATTTTATATGTATTTAATATCTTTTTATTAATACATTTTTTTACAAGAGTATAATTTAAATTTGTTAATACAAATTTATGGATACATCAACCATTCTTTTATTAAACTTCTAAAATTTTCAATTAAATTGTAAACTTTAAATTTTATGAATATAAATTTCAAGGTTTAGTGTTACGAACGTCTCACGTCTCACGTCGCACGTCGCACGTCGCGCGTCTCACGTCTCACGTCTCACGTCTCACGTCGCACGTCTCACGTCTCTCGTCTCACGTCGCACGTCTCTCATGTCTCACATCTCTCACGTCCCACATCCCACGTCTCACGTCCTACGTTCCACGTCCTACGTTCCACGTCTCACGTCGCACGTCCCATGTATCACGCCCACGTCTCATGTTCCATGTCGCACGTAGCATATCTCACGTCCCACGTCGCACGTAGCACATCTCATGTCCCACGTCGCACGTCTCATATTATTGCACTGAAATACTTGATTGTGCTTTAGTTTACTGGTTGTAGTATAGCTAAGGTTCTTCTTTGCATCCTTCTTCAGATAATAGTTTCTTATTGATCGAAGGAAGAGAAATGACATTATTTTAACGGAAATAGGAAAGCTAACCTTATGCAACAACAGTACTTTGAAGCTTTTGCAGATGTCTGCTATCATTACATGGATGATTTTAGAAAAGTGTTTAGATGTTGGCAGACAATATTTTTTTATTGGTTTTCTATTCTGACATTCAATATGCAAAGAGATGTGTCACAAAATTCTAATCAAGGGTGGGCAAAAAATCCATTTTTTATAATCCAATCTATTTTTTCTATGATCTAATCCATTTAATATCTATTTTATGAAAAATTTAATCAATTTAAAATGCATTTTATTGGATATGAATATCAATCTGATATATATTTTATATATTTTATGATTGGATATCCATTCTCTAAATCTAGATTTTCAAAATGGATAATCCAAAATATCCAATCCAAAATTTCAGTTTATATTTTTGGTTAGGTTAGGCTAAAAGTTGAGACCGACTAGTCCAAATTTATTCGTATTTGATTGAGTTGGCGTGACCCTATACAAAATTTGGCCGAATTTTGTCAAGTCGTTCTCGGTCGAAATTTGGCCCAGTTGGTCTTAGACAAAATTTGGAAGTATTAGGTTGAGTTCACCCTGACCCAAATTTGACTGCATTGACCTGAGTCGACCTAGACAAAATTTGATCGTATTCGGCTGAGACAACCGCGACCAAAATTTGGCTATATTCAGCCTAGTTGGCTCCAGTCAAAATTTGGTTGAATTCAATCAAGTTGACCCCGATTGAGATTTGACCGAGTTGGCCCTGACCCAAATTTGGTCGTATTTGGCTGAGACAGCCTAGGGTGAAATTTGGTCGTATTCAAATGAGTCGGTCACGATCAAAATTTGGTCGTATTGAGTCGGCCACGACCAAAATTCGTCCGAATTCAGTCGAGTCGGCTCCAGTCAAAATTCGGTCGTGTTGGCCTCGACACAAATTTGACCGAGTTGGTTATAGCCTGAATTTGGTCGTATTCGGTAGTCAATCGCGACCGAAATTTGGTCATATTTAGGCGAGTTGGTCCTAACCTAAATTTGGCCAAATTCAGTCGAGTTGGTCATGACCAAAATTTGGTCAAGTCAGCACTTGCCCAAATTTAGCCGTATTCGGTCGACTAAGTCCTGAACAAAATTTGACTATATTCAACTTAGTCGGCTATGATCGAAAATTGGTCATATTCAATCAAGTCGGTCCCGGTCGACGAATTTAGTAGAGTCAACCCTGACCGAAATTTGACTGATCAGGCCCTAACCAAATGTGGCCATATTTGGCCAAGTCGGCTTTAACCAAAATTTGATCGTATTAGGCAAAATCGGCCCCAGCCGAAATTCAGTCGAATTCAGTCAAGTCGATCTCGATTGAAATTTTGTCGAGTCGACCTTAGCCCAAATTTGATCACGTCGTCCTCGACCAAAATTCATTCGAAAGTCATCCAAATTCATCCCATGCTGAAATTTGACCTCGTTGACCTCCATTTATTAGAATATCACTCCATTTTTCCTACAACAGTTATATAAAAAATTATTTAATTTGAGGAATACAACAAGATAATTATAGAATATTATCAAATACATTTAATCTTCAAAGTACGAATAATGATGAATTATAATGTAACTATTTGATATTATGGAATTTATAATAATAATGTTAAATACGTCAAAATAAAATATCCAAACTCTCGTCTTTAATTTAAACCTGGTAAATGTTTGTAAATAATTAAAAAAGAAGAAGAAAACAATGTTGCCATTGAAAGTAGAAGTTTTGAGTTTATTCAAACACACATCGTTAACACTATAATAACGAGTCAAGTTTCATTAGATAACTTATATATTAATCACGCGGTTCCTTATATTTAAGAAGTCAAATGAAATTCTGTCGATAATTAGTTGTTACCGCGTTTTTGTCAACTGACCTCATAAAAACATGTTTTTTTTATTTAATTTTAATGGGTAGTTCAGATACGTGGTACCAATAGTTTGTTTATAAACTGTGCATAACTTGATGTGTATATTTCATAGTCATTTTCTAAAATTAAATAATTATAATCTATATTGATTTATATAGGTGATGAACAAGAATTCATATGTTAATACATTTCAGTAACAATTTGACGTTTTAATTATACTAACATTTGAAATTTTATCAATCATTATTATTACATAAAAATTTATTAAAAACAAAAATAGATCACATCAAATCTATCAAATCTATGATAAAATTATATTTTATGAAAAAGTTGGAGATGTTAATTATTTTATTATTTTTTAGACAAATGATGACGTCAAAAACTAATTCAAATAAGTTTATTATTATGTTAGTATATAGCCTTAATTATTTGTCAATGTTTTAATATCAGCGAAGGCATTGGATACAAGTTATATAATCACACTAGATTTTGTGATAATGACAGTTAAATATAATTGGAATTGAAATTTTCATGTACTTTCAGGATTTCATGTAAGAAAGAATCTTCCAACCAAAATCTGTAAGTGTACAATTTAATTTTTTTTATATTTTATTTATGCTAGCCTCTCAAATATCTCAATTTTATGATTTATGTCCTTTATAATTAAAATTGTATAATTTTTATATTTAAAGAACTTAACTAATATATATTTTTATATTTAAATAACTTAACTAATATATATAGTTAAAACTTGAGAAATTAAAATGACCCATTTACGCGTTTGAAACAATAAAGAACGAAAATAAACCTTAAATATATGTTTTGTCGCGGAGATGTTTCGGTGTTTTGGAGGAAAAATACAAGGTCTAGTTCATACTAAAAAGGACGTTTATGCAAAATCATATTGTATTTTCAACTAATCACGAGTAAATTATATATCTTAATCGTAATGTCATATCAATAATTTATAATTAAATGACAATATAAAAGTGCTCTACAAATATCACGATATTACCATTAGATTTCTTCACCTTTTTCTTTTGTTATAATACAAAAATTTCATAACATTTCCGTCATATGTATCTACATAAACACAAATATATATATATATATATATATATACATATATATATATATATATATATATATAAACAATTTAACAATATATTATTTATTAAAATAATTATCTTACTGTTATAATTATTAATTGTAATCAATTACTATTTTTTTTATTTGTTAGTCATACTGTCGAATTATAAATACTACAAATGATCACTTTCATTTGAATTTGTCCATCGTTTTTGTTACTTGTACGATTACTATTATCAATATGTGAGAATATTTTGCAGGAGATGAAATCACCAATTTGTATATACCTACATGACGGAGCTTTTATTTATTTTTTAGAAAATAAATAAATAAACACACACATATATTTATTAGGTAAAAGAGTGAATACTTTTTTTTCCTGTACGATCTTAAGATATAACTAAGAATAGGATATGAAAATTCTCATGAAATAAATATTTCACTACATGTATATCGAGTTAATGTATATAATATTGCAAAAAAATATTAAGGAACTGTTTACCATATTATAATTACAAGTCAAGGAGTAATTAAGAAATGTTTGTGGTTGTTAATAACTATTCATGGGAACACATGAAACATAGTATATAAGTGGAAGAGACGCATAAAAAAAAGTGAAGAAAATTAGAGAAAAGAAAAGAAAGTAAATTATGAGAAGAAGCAACAACTTGATCGGTTTACTAAACTTCATCACTCTGGTGTTGTCAGTTCCAGTTCTGGGAGGTGGGATATGGCTGGCCACCAGATCCAACGGCACAGAATGCCTGAAGTTCCTTGCGTTGCCGTTGATCATCATAGCAGTGAGCATCATGGTGACTTCCATAGCCGGTTTAACCGGTGCCTGTTACCGGAACCTGTTAGTGATGAGCCTGTACCTGGTGGCCATGATCCTCATAATGCTGGTGTTCCTCGGATTCATCATCTTTGCCTATGCCGTAACGGATAAGGGTTCGGGGAGGGAGACAGAGAACCGCGCTTACTTGGAGTATTACCTAGAGGATTACCAGGGTTGGTTGAAGGAGCGCGTGGAAAGTGATGAATACTGGACAAAAATTAGCTCTTGTGTTAAGGAATCTAAGCTTTGTCGGAAACTTGGGAGAAACATTCATGGAGTGCCTGAAACTGCTCAAGCTTTCTTCTCAAGAAATCTTTCTCCTATTCAGGTTTCTTCTTCTTCTTTTCTCTCAATATATTAATGTAGTTCTTTTTATTTATTTTTTCTTTTCGTTACAGTAACTTAAAGTTTTTTTTGTTAATACAAAATATATATTTTGTGAACAGTCAAAAGGTAATTTGCTTTTATTTCAAGGTATGTTTTCTTTTTAATGAATGTATATATAAAAAATTAAAATGATTAAATAAAAAACTATTTCAATTTGCACAACAAGCTGATTAAAGATATTAATTCATATTGGGCGTCACGGTGAACATTAATTAAACTGTCATCCACCATATTTTTAAACCGCATAAAACAACCATAAATAAAGAATTTTTTTTTTCGTATATACTTTGAACCGGTCTATATTATCAGTAACTACCTTCTACAACATGTTAAATTAAAATTCAAATCTATTTGAGAATGTTGAAGTTAGAACTTGACCAGACTCTTAGATTCACTCGATTTAAGAAATATGAAATTATAAGATTTTTTTTGGTCAATCGTATTGATTAGTTAAAATTAGACTTTTACTTTGATATTGCAGACTATTAAAATGTCACTTTAATTTTACTTGTTTAGAAAAATTATATATATTTTTAAATTTTCCTCCATTTAAGTAATGGAATAAACAAAAAACCTATTTAAAATTTTGAAGCATGTAACATTCTCTCTCAACTAGCAAATGAAACCTATGTCTTATTTGAGTTGGGCTATTGGGCCTTGGGCCACCTTCAAATTTCTAAAATTGGTTTTATAACTATCTTTTCTAAAAGATAACAGTTTTATCTTATAGAATATAAAGTACAAAAGAATATTATTGTACAATATGACTTTAATATTAATACTTTTTATTTTCTAAAATATAGATAAATTTTATTTTAAATGTTTAATTAATATATATTTTTTTGTATTTAAATTTTTTGTGAAATTTACTTTTTAGTTCATATATATATATATATATATATATATATATATATATATTATTATATTTTAGTCTCTTGGCTACTATTTGTCCACGCTTTTAGTCTTGATTGTGTCACCATGTAAATTACTAGTGTAGCTTGATAGAAGCATCATATTTTTTTTTATTAATTGTAGTCCCTTAGCTATTATTCATAATCGGTATTATTAATTTTTTTAATTATTATTATTAAGAATGACGTACGATCCATGCTAAGTATCAATCTAACATTCAGTTATGTGGTAAAATAGTGATGATTTAAGGCATATTTTAGCATTCATATAAGATTGCCTAGTTAATTGAATAATATAACAGTATTTTTAGACAACAGATTCTGATATCATATTACTTGTCCATGTGCATGATTAGGAGATAAGATCATACAAGAAGGGTGAAGAAATTTCTTGTTCATCATAAATAACGATAAATTAATCATGAATTTCTAATTTGTTTTTATTTAAGTTTGTCGTTTAGTAAAATTTGTTCATATCCCTTTGAAAACTTTTTGTTAATTGCAAAATTCTTACTAATATATACACATTTTAAATTTGTTACTCTCCTTTATCATTGAACCCATAATTATAGTCACTCAAAATTAGATTTTGCTCTCACGAATTTGCAAAATATTATTTTAAAATAATTAGTTTTATTGGTATAGAAAAACTATTACATAATAAATCATAAAAAAAGACATGTACAAGTTGAAAGAGAGAAAAAACTGTTATTTTGAATGATGGAAAAAACAAAGAGAATCCTAAATATTATTCTAGTATATGATTTAATCCCGACAAAAGTGACTTTATGAAGGCTCAACGACGTCACGATATAGTTGTTGGCAGTCTTCCTCACAAAATTTCCAGCTTTTATAATGAATTGACAAATTTCCTACCATATCCTCTCACCATTACCTTGCTTTAATTTGTAGATAAAGTCAAGCAACTTTTTTTTTTTGGAAATTAATCTTTCTATCATCCAATCATCTTTTCAGCGAATTCGTTTTTATCTATGTTAAAAATATTAAACAAGTTTTTCATTTTTAAAAATTATATTTATTAGAAATTCAACATCAGTTGAAAATTATATAAATTTACAATAATATAAGTAGCTACAAATTTCACCTCACAACTTATCACGTCGAGATTGTACATGAGATTAGACATTAATTATTGGTCTAACAACCAGTAAAACTATATGTTCAACAAATAGAAAGTTTTTAGACAATAGACTTTAATATCATACTAAAAAATGTGCTTTCAGTTTAACTTAATTTTATAAAATTGAATTGTAAAGTGAAATTTGTACTCACTTTTTTATATATATATATATATATATATATATATATATATATATATATTATAAAATTGTCTTTTTGTTTCTGGTCGATGCGGAATTTCTAACGATACATGTGATTGATTTTATTAAATGATTTTGTGTTTGATTAAGTCCGGATGCTGCAAGCCCCCGACAGAGTGTGGTTACAAATATGAGAACGAGACGGTGTGGAGCTCAGAAGGAGGAGTTGTGGGAAGCAACAACACAGATTGCAGAAAGTGGAGCAATGACCAAAACTTGCTTTGCTATGACTGTGACTCGTGCAAAGCTGGTGTGTTGGCTACACTGAAGAAAACTTGGAGGAGGGTCTCTGTAATCAACATCGTTGTGTTACTTTTCCTTTTCCTTATTTTCATAGTTGCTTATGCAGCCTACAAGAACAACCGCAGAATAGATAACTGTCAACCCTGCGGTGAAACCAAGATCATCAAGTTGCGACCCTAGCACCCTTTCTTATCTTACTATTTTGCATTTCTATCCCCGAGCCTTTTATGTACCTTTTATGCAATTGTTTTATTTTGTGCCTCCTTAAAAATACCCACTCCATTTTGTAATTTGTTGAAATTAAGAGTATTATGTGTTTGTAAGTTTTGTACCGAAGAAATGTTGGAAACAATTCAAATCTGAATTAATTTAGGTACGATACGATAGAATAGACAAAATTAAATACTATATAAGATAAAAATTCATAATATTTATTATTGTAATGTTTTTGGTTAAAAGAATTTTAAGCATTATTAATAAAACAATATTAATTTAGTATCTGAATGATATTCTAAAAAAACAACTAAATTAATGATAATTATGTTAAAACTAAGTGTTTTACAAAAATATGTCTGAAAATTTTAGCAGCACCATTGGAGAGTTCTTGCTGAACTGCAGTGGGTTTGGGATGTTTAATTGACACCTACATATGTCTTATATGGTTGCATTGTCTAAGCTAAAAAGGAAAGTGTATCCGAGAGATGAGGCAGTACTGTCAAATTTGATAACTCAAGAAACATACGTGGCCTGTTATTAATTTTTTATATGTATTTAATTTTTTTGAATAAAAATTAATATATCGATATCGTTGTATTTTAAAAAAATAAAATATGAATTTTTATTAATTATAATAATATAGGCTACAATAATTTGAGAAAAATCTCTTATGAGACATGGCCCTTCTTTTTTATATTTGTAACTTTAGTTTACACGTTTTTTATATTTGTAATTTTAGTGTACACGTTTTTTATATTTGTAATTTTCGTTCGAACACTGCATATACAAACGATGCGTGAAGACAAGTGGTACAAAACAATAATATATGTTTTTTAGATAAATATTAATTATTTACGAAAATTTACATTTCTTTTTCCGGTGTCGTAAATTCCCCCTGCTATACTTTATATCACTAAGAAGAGTTAATTTCAAATAACTGACAAAATCATAATTTGATTTTTCTTTAATGAAACACATATGTTCAATCGATTGTAATTTAAATAAGGGTTAAATATATTTTTGGTCTTAAGTGAAAATTGTAATTAGTTTCTATCGAAGTTTTATTCAATTTAATCTTCCAACTTCACAACCGTGTGAATTTAGTCATTTCAAACAAATTAGTAAATTTTGTTAAATTTATTTAATGTTTTAAACGCATTTCATAATAGCATTTGAGATTTTTACACCTTTTATTAACTAAGAAAAAAATAATAAAACACATTTGAAATGTCAAATAAATTTAACAAAATATGATTAAAAGACTAAATTCATGCAATTTTGAAATTAAAGAACTAAATTGGATCAAAGTTTTAAAAAAAACGTATACCAATTCTTATAAAAAAATAAGAGATCAATAACATATTTAACCCTTTAAATAAATAAAAAATCTAAAAATCAAACGACTTTCATACATAACATTTGAATATACATTATCTGCTAAGCTTTTTATACTGTCTTTTTAAAATACACCTAAATTTTTTTATATAATATCTTTAAAATATATCGATATTTATTTTAAAATTTTAAAATATATTAAAAAGATTTTAAGTACTAATGTAATTTTAATACTGAATAGCCAAAGAACCCGCACGGTATATGGGACACAACTTCTTTAGTATTATAATTTTACTCTTTAATAAATAAAAAAAATTATTTATTTAATAAAGTAAATGCTTAAACAATTTCGTTTATTTAAAAATAACTAAATATTTTTTCTTTTTAAAAATACCAATAACGTACAACTTTTACATTACTTTTAAAAAAACTATATTATTTTAACAACTTTTAATATCATTCTTTATGACCTGAAAATTATATTATTTTAATATATTAAAAATCTAAATACACGCGTTAGTGATGTGTTTTTGTGAGTATATACAAAAGTATTATATAACCACCATCCCAAAATTAGACTTAATTGAAGAAATCACATGACAGAGAGTAATTAAGGGAGAAAACACTTCAAAATTCAAAGATTTGACAAAAATGTGATTTGCATCTTTGACTTAATTGTTTCTACACCACTACTGGAGTAATGATACGAAAATTATTTAGAATACTTCAAAATTCTTTTTTCCCCATCCAAATTTAATATTATTTTTGTTAATCTATCCGAAACTACATGTACAATATCAATAAAATAAGCAATTTGTTTTGCATATAAAAATTAATTTTAATATATTCAAAAAATTAAATATATTTTTAGTTTTCAATAAAATTAAAATTTATCTTTTGTTTTAAATTTTTATATATTTTAATTTCTAAACTTTAAAAATTAGTTTATATAATATTTTAATTCAATAAAATTATTATTTTTAGTTTATTTAACAATTTCACACATTAACATTTTTGAGTCTAACCGTATCAAATAATATATATAACCCAAATATTAGTTTGAACTATAATTTTAAAAAATTATTTAAAGTTTGAGAACCAAACTTGTCTTAATATTTTTAATATGAATAAATTTTAATTTTGGGTTAAAATATAGGAAACAAATTCTATTTAAAAATATTAAAATTAATATATTTTAAAATATTTATTACTCAAAATTTCAACATAATAATCATGCCATAAATCTTTGATTGATATTTAATTTCATTTTAAAAGTATTCCAACTTAGTTATATTTGTAAAATTTTATTAATATAATATATTTTTTTAAAAGTGTAATAGATTGTAAAATAACGGTAAAACAAATTTGTTTCCTTAAACTGCATTTACAAATCTGGTTCTTTTGGACAATGTCTTAAGTTGCCCAAGGTGAACAATTAGTACAAAACACAAAAAGAAAAAATAATAATATTTTGATGTGATTCTCCTTTTGTATTGGGAGCGAACCCTACAGAGGCATTTGAGAAAGGTGACGGGGACGGAGGAGCATCTTCCACCCATAAAAAAGAGCACTGAAACCCTAAACCCACTCTGTTTCAGTTTCAGTTTCAGTTTCTTCTTCAACAATGCCAATGGCCTATTGCATATCGCACTTCCCCAAGCTTCTACTCCTCCCTTCTCTTCCACACTCCCCGTCGCGTTCCTCCGCTCTCCTCCCGCCGCCCAAACCTCTGCCCCAAAACCACGCCGTTCCCAAAACCCTACGCGCATGCCCCTCCTCGCGCGTGAAACCAACGCCTCCGGTTCGATGCTCAAACGTCGCCGTTGCAGAACCCGCCCCCAAAGTCGGGAAGCGAACCGATATCAAGAAGATCCTAATTCTCGGCGCGGGTCCCATCGTAATCGGCCAAGCGTGCGAGTTCGACTACTCCGGGACCCAAGCGTGTAAGGCCTTGCGCGAAGAAGGTTACGAGGTGGTTCTCATAAACTCCAATCCTGCCACAATCATGACTGATCCTGAAACCGCCGACCGCACCTACATCACTCCCATGACGCCGGAGCTTGTCGAGAGCGTTCTCGAGTCCGAGCGCCCCGACGCGCTCCTCCCCACCATGGGCGGCCAGACCGCACTCAACCTTGCCGTCGCCCTCGCCGAGAGCGGCGCGCTCGAGAAATACGGCGTTGAACTCATCGGCGCGAAGCTCGACGCAATCAAAAAGGCTGAGGATAGAGAGCTCTTCAAACAGGCCATGACGAACATCGGAATTAAGACCCCTCCCTCCGGCATTGGCACCACGCTCGAGGAGTGCCTCAACATTGCCAACGAAATCGGAGAGTACCCGCTCATCGTGCGGCCGGCGTTCACCCTCGGTGGCACCGGCGGCGGAATCGCGTACAACCGTGAGGATTTGTTGGAGATTTGCAAGGCTGGGCTTGCTGCTAGCTTGACCACCCAGGTTTTGATTGAGAAGTCTCTGCTCGGGTGGAAGGAGTATGAGCTTGAGGTTATGAGGGATTTGGCTGACAACGTTGTTATCATTTGTTCTATTGAGAATATTGATCCCATGGGGGTTCACACCGGCGATTCGATTACGGTTGCCCCGGCGCAGACTCTGACGGATAAGGAGTACCAGCGGCTGAGGGATTATTCAATTGCTATAATTAGAGAGATTGGAGTGGAGTGTGGCGGGTCTAATGTTCAGTTTGCGGTTAATCCTGTGGATGGTGAGGTGATGGTCATTGAGATGAACCCCAGAGTTTCCAGGTCTTCAGCTTTGGCGTCTAAGGCTACTGGATTTCCCATTGCAAAGATGGCGGCGAAGTTGTCTGTGGGGTATTCTTTGGATCAAATTCCAAATGATATTACAAAGAAGACACCTGCTAGCTTTGAGCCATCTATTGATTACGTCGTTACTAAGGTAAGCAACTTGGTTGTTGATGTGGCCATCATCAAATATAAATATTCACCAATGTGGCTTGGCGGTATGTTTTTTTTTTTTTTTTAAATTTTATTCAGGTGATGAGTCAACTGCTCATGTAATTAAAATCTGTCGAGTTTATAATATTTAACATTAATGTTATGGAGCAGGACATGTGAGTATTTACACAATGTGTCAATGACAATGTATAATTTCAAATTTGTATTTTGTTTGCAACATTTTCGGAAACAAATTGGATTTACTTCTGTCATGTGATTTTATGGTGCAGATTCCTCGGTTTGCTTTTGAGAAGTTTCCTGGTTCTCAGCCAATATTGACGACACAGATGAAATCTGTTGGAGAGGCAATGGCAGTAGGGAGAACCTTCCAAGAGTCATTTCAGAAAGCAGTACGCTCTCTAGAATATGGATACGCCGGATGGGGGTGTGCCCAGGTGAAGGAGTTGAACTATGACTTGGAGCAGTTGAAGTATAACCTCCGAGTTCCTAACCCAGAGCGCATCCATGCCATCTATGCTGCAATGAAACGAGGGATGCAGATTGACGAAATCTTTGAGCTCAGTTACATTGACAAGTGGTTTCTCACACAGCTCAAGGAGCTGGTTGACGTGGAAAATTTCTTGCTGTCATACAATTTGTCTGATTTGACATATGTTGATTTCTTTGAGGTGAAGAAAAGAGGGTTTAGTGATAAGCAGATAGCATTTGCTACTAAATCTTCTGAGAAAGAAGTACGCAATAGGCGATTGTCTCTGGGTGTTACCCCGGCATATAAGCGAGTTGATACATGTGCAGCAGAATTTGAGGCTAATACTCCTTATATGTATTCTTCTTATGATTTTGAATGTGAATCGGCTCCCACTACAAGAAAGAAGGTCTTAATTTTGGGTGGAGGACCAAACAGAATTGGTCAAGGGATTGAGTTTGATTACTGTTGTTGTCATGCATCTTTTGCTCTTCAGGTTTGTTTTCTTCTCCTTTTTATTAATTGAATTAGATTCCAGGGCTTTTTGCTTTGAACAGTTTTGGCTAGGGTGCGAATGGTGCTGATGCTACTTTATAGTGATCCAATTCTGATATTCAGCCTTAATGATGAAATGTTGATTTTAGAACTTAAGTTGTGTCCCTGTCTAAGAGATCAGCTTGGTGTTTGCTTTGAAATCATTCAACCCGTTGTTTTGTTAACAGTCAAGCTATGTGGTTATTCTGATTTTTATGCAGTCGCCACTCTCTTAACATATTTCACTTTTGTCTATTTTGTAGGATGCAGGATATGAGACAATCATGGTGAACTCAAACCCAGAGACAGTCTCCACAGACTATGACACTAGTGACCGTCTATACTTTGAACCCTTGACTGTTGAAGATGTTTTGAACATTATTGATTTGGAAAGGCCTGATGGTATCATTGTACAATTTGGAGGTCAAACACCATTGAAGTTATCTCTCCCCATACAACAATACCTAGATGAACAAAAGCCTGCATGTGCCAGTGGTGTTGGTCATGTACGTATTTGGGGAACATCTCCTGATTCCATAGATATTGCCGAGGACAGAGAGAGGTTCAATGTGATGCTTCATGATCTAAAGATTGAACACCCTAAAGGTGGAATAGCTAGGAGTGAAACTGATGCCCTTGCCATTGCAGCTGACATTGGATATCCAGTTGTTGTTCGCCCTTCTTATGTTTTGGGTGGTCGAGCAATGGAGATTGTGTACAGCGATGATAAACTGGTGACATACCTTGAAAATGCCGTTGAGGTGGATCCAGAACGCCCTGTATTAATTGACAAATATTTGTCTGATGCCTGTGAGATTGATGTCGATGCACTGGCCGACTCACAAGGCAATGTGGTCATTGGTGGGATAATGGAGCACATTGAACAGGCTGGGATACATTCTGGTGACTCTGCCTGCTCTATTCCAACCCGAACCGTTCCATCAACTTGCTTGGAGACAATCAGGTCGTGGACAGTAAACTTGGCAAAACAATTGAGTGTATGTGGGCTCATGAATTGTCAGTATGCAATAACTCCATCAGGGGATGTATTTTTGCTTGAGGCCAACCCTCGAGCTTCTCGTACAGTTCCATTTGTATCAAAAGCAATTGGCCATCCATTGGCTAAATATGCTTCCCTTGTCATGTCTGGAAAGACTCTCCATGATTTACAGTTTACAAAAGAGGTCATACCTAAATATGTGTCAGTCAAGGAAGCAGTTCTTCCTTTCTCAAAGTTCCCAGGCTGTGATGTGTTTTTAAGTCCCGAGATGCGAAGTACCGGTGAGGTTATGGGTATTGACCCTTCATATAATGTTGCATTTGCGAAAGCTCAAATTGCTGCTGGGCAGAAGCTACCACTTTCTGGTACTGTGTTCCTTAGCTTGAACGACTTAACAAAGCCACATCTTCAGAAGATAGCAAAGGCTTTCGTTGAGAATGGTTTTCGGATTGTTGCTACCAGTGGAACCGCTCATGTTCTTAAATTAGCTAACATCCCTGCGGAGCCAGTGCTGAAGTTGCACGAAGGGAGGCCTCATGCTGGTGACATGATAGCCAATGGAGACATTCAACTGATGGTGGTAACCAGCTCAGACGATGCACTTGATCGTATAGATGGTCTGGCCCTGAGAAGGATGGCTTTGGATTACAAGGTTCCTATCGTCACAACAGTTAATGGAGCCCTGGCAACCGCTGAAGCAATACAAAGCTTGAAGGCCAACTCCATCAAAATGATCGCACTTCAGGACTTCATTGACGGTGAATTTAAACAGTGAGGAAGTTTTTGCGTTCAGCTTCTTTTCTCTCGCAAATGGTTAGACGATAGACACCAGTAAGCAAACACCTAAGCACCTGTGTTTTAACTCTGTATTTAGTACTACTCATTTATGCTAGTCTTGTGTCTACGCAAGCTCAACTATTTCCTCTGTTTTCTGAGATAATAAATTAAACAGTATTTGGGATGTGGCATCGTTTTAGATTGCTCTCCCTCATTAAAGCATATATCCATATCGTTAATTGGTTTTGTATATTGACTCCTTATACTTGGGCTATTGCAGCATCACGTTAGACTGTACAACTTGCTAGATTTGGAAGTGCAGAAGAATTGCTTGGGATGCTTTCATTTGTTGAGTGAAATTGTCAAAAATATCGAAGGTCATGTAGTCTGTGTCCCGACTCTTGATTTAAAGTGTAGAAGATTTTGTAGTATTTGGATTTTTTAAAGCTTAATAATTATTCTCATTTTTATTATCATACTTCATTTTCAAAATCAAATATCTTAACAAATCAATTCAAACAAGCTGGTGCTTAGATTTGCGTCACACTGCATAGGAAGGTCTCATTATTCGAATGCGTGATAGTGCTTGCTTTTTATACTAGGGCCAGTAAGAGAAGTGAATTTAGTCCATATATTTACAAATATTAATTTGGGCGTGCAATATTTTCTAATATTTGATATAATCTTATTTTGAAAGTATTTTCTGAACGCGAGCTTTGTTAAAATTATCTGAGTTTAACTTTTCTGTATAATATGAAGTTTTCGTACTGTTAATAAAAAAATGTTCTGTTGCGTGACATTAACTAACGTAATTGTAATAGAAGTTCAATTTTTAATGAAGTTCTTGTGTAACTGAGTGGGTTTTCCACACTTAACTGTGGAATTGTATCGGATAAAATGATGAAATAATTGCACGCATGCGTAATAAAGTATATCAAAGTATATTTTAGCGACTGCAGTTTGTATCAAAGTATATCCTTCCCATAGAAACTAAACCATAATATCTTAGAACTTATCAAAGCATAACTATGAATAATAAAGATATTCGATATTAAAAACTATGGTTTAAATGTCACTCCATTTTGGGTCATAGATATTAACCAAACCAATACTATTATTATATTCACTTTTATAAGCTGACGAAAACTCACTCAATAACTGTGTATCCATATTCAACTGATTTCATCTTCGTTGTCGATAAAATTAGAAAATTGAGAAAACACTGAGATTGCAACCCTTGTTTTGGTTATGTTGTCAACTATGTTTTGGTTCTGTCGATGACATGCACATGTATCTGTTTGCTCCAAACAAATGCACAATAACGTTGTTGAGTTTTGATTTTTACGCTGTTGGTTCTCACTTTTCATGTAAGTGAGGCTTCCAAGCTCCAATAAATAAAGTATTTTGATTTGAAAATGGAGGAGAAAAATTGACCTCTAAAAACGTGTCGAAGGGCGAAGAAAATTAAGTAGCATGGTCCTTTATTCTAGATAAAATGAATTAATCATATACCTGGTTTCCACCTGCAATTTGTCAGCTTTTATCGACGGTCTAAGTGCGCAATCCTTATGAATTTGGAAAACCTTTCTAACTTTTTCTCTTTTACTAATACCAATAATTTCATAAATTGTATTCACAATTAATATTAAGTTAAAAATAGTTTGGACTCATTGTAAGCTTAATTAACTTATTCATTTAAAGTTTATTATATTAAAATTCCTTATTTGTTGGATTATCTTATTATTAGAATGTTATTGGACTATTTATAAATATTTAGTCTTATACTTTATATATATATATATATATATATATATATATATATATATATATATATATATATATTTGTGTAAAGGATGTATTAAAAATTTGAAATCAATTTATATTATGAAAATGAGTATAAATGTCTTCTTAGTTCATAGCATAGAGTTAGATTTAAATTTACCTATTAAACATATAATAAATTTATGTTTTTTAAAATGAATTTCTTTAATTTTTTTAATTGAATATTCAATTTTTTAATATTTTTATTTAAATATTTATATCCAACTATGACTTTCATGTTATCAGTATTATGTAAATTTCATAAATAAAATTGCTCTATCAGTATTATGTAATTTTGGATTAATATTTATGTACTAGTCTTGAAATTGACGCTGAGTTTTGAAAAATTAAATTAGTTCGATATTTTTAATAAAAACCAGCATAATTCTTATTATTAACACACTTATAAAAGAAAAATAAAATATAAGATAACCTCCTTCATTTTGAAATCAGTTTTATTTATGAACAATTACAATTTTTCATTTGCATTTTTGAATTACGATCTTTCAATTTACACTTTAACGATTTACGTTTATTCTTAATCGGGAGGATAAAGATAAAGTGAAAGAATAAATGACTGAACAAGTAGAAATAACATAATATATTTTTGTAATAATGTTACAATTTTCATATTCATTAACTATTTTTTGAGAATTTAGATTCAATGCTTGTACAATGTCTTTTAATAAATCAAATATATAGCAAACTTAATATTTTCAATTTGATTTAAAATGTTTGAGTGTTTTATGTGTGGATCAATGCCACCAAAATCTTAAAATCACTGGATTCTTGGGTTATATTGACTATAAAAACAATTCATGCATTTTTTAAAAAAATCTTATTTTTGGTATTTTTGGTTGTTAATGATGGAATAGTAAAGAAATAAAAACAAAAATAAAGTGAAGAATGATAGATGAAAAAGAAAATGATGAGAAATGACTTGTAGGAATGCAAATTGTAGAAAAGTAATTTATCAACGATATAATCCAAATTGCTTCAATCCGCATTCATTTTGTTATTTCTTCTTGATTGTGACTTTTTAGGTGTGTTTAAAAGTGTATATACAATTTGGTTTACATTTGATCTATTTATTCGTATTTCTCCCCTATTTTGATAGTTATTTCACATAACAAAATAAAATAAAAAAAAATGCATGAATTGAAATAACTATCCTAAAATTATCCGTTCTGTGTTGCCTGTAAGTACTGCAACAGTTATTACACATAAACCCCCTCTGAAATTGGCTTCAATTATTAGTTTCGATTACTTTTATTTGCTTCGATTTAGTCTCTTTTAATATCTTTTACTCTAACCAATTTATATTTCAACAATATCCTTTTCTCGATTCTTTTAGCAGAGGGTATCAAACACATTATTATTGGATATATTCTCTTGAAAAAAAAGTGTCGTTGAAGAGTTCTCTTTTAACTAAACCAATTCAATTTAATTGAAGGGAAGGGAAGGGAAGAGAAAAAGAGAAAATGATGAATGATAATAAATGGAAGTAATAAAGAAAATTGGAAGGACTAATGGTATAATTAATAGTAACAACCAACATTCAATATCATTGATTTCTATATATTCCTTGCAGGAAAGGACAAGTGATGATGGTCATTCCCTCCTTCATCAACAACCTCAACAACTTTGCAATTTTCAACTCATGTTTTACAACAAAACATAATTAAAACACATGTTTATCATAAACAACAAACACATCCACATAAACAGCCTAATAAAGATCACACCAACATCGTTTCGTTTCGTTTCATGTATCCCAAAACCAAACAAAAACCAATCACATCAACAACAACAACGAAACCCTTCATATTTCATATATGGTAGTTTTAAAATATTGAATTTCTTTTCTTCCATTGCGGGGTTATAATCTTGTATTGTATTGAGTTGTGTAACTTAGATAAATTTGGTTGTATGACATGACATGTGATTAGTAATTTATAGCTATTCTCTAATGTATAAATTCTTCACATAAAAAGAAAGGAAAATTTGTCTTGAGTTTATAAAGCATGAATTTTTAAGTGATATATCACCTAAATATTTAAAAGGTTTTACTTCTATATTTAAAAATAAAAATGAGAAAATAGAAGAATCTTTTGATAATAAGTTTAGGAAAAAGTATTGATGTTACATAGGGATGGATAATAATCATGTCCACGTAGATATTGTCTGAATTCATTCCGAATTTTTTGAATTGAATACGCAGATGTACATATTTTCATCATAATACATGTCCTATTTAAATTATTAAAATATTTACAAATAATTAAGTAACCATATATATATATATATATATATATATTTTTTTTTTTTTTTTTTTTTTATTTCTTCTAATTATTTGATTTGACATAAAATTATTTGCATCTCCAATATATTTTTCATCTTATCATAACCTTTATGTAATTATGTATGTCAATTAAAAAAAAAAATATGTCTCACATTTGAATATTTTTATTATTTTTTAATATTTTTATTTATTGTATATTTTTCTTTCACGTGAGAATGTTTAATACTCTCAATTTAAGTATTTAATATCATAAACCTTTCATTTACTAGACAATATAAACAAAAAAATATCTTTACTTATTATTATTAATTTTTGTTCATTTGAAGAATTCTTTTGTTTTACTAAAAAAATTTTGTTATTTCTACACCATTTAGTACCTATGTTGAAATTTGAAAAGTTTTGTCTTAGATCTCTGAGATATATTTCATCTTATCATACCCTTAATTATACATTTGTTTTTCTCTGTGCAATTTATTTTAATAGTCTCTCAAATTGTTTATAAGACCCACATTTGTTAATTTTTTAATATTTTTATTTATAATACTATTTTCATCATGTATAATACTATTTTCATATATTTTATCTAATTATTTTTTAATTTCTAACTCATTATCAATCATACTGTAATTTTTTCACTGTAATTGTACAAATAATTTTTATTTACTACAATATAAAAATTTAATGTAATTGTCATGAATATTTTTTTATCACCATCCAACATATATTTCAGTTCAAAAGATACAAGATCTATAATAAAATTTTATTATTATGTTTATTATTTGTTCTTTGCGCATTTTGATCAAATGATGTATTATAAATTTTATTAGTGTATAAAAAAAAGATTTATTAAAATTTAAAAAATTGAAGTAAACAAACATTTAAAATATATTTTTATTTGAATATTTGTTTTTTTTTAAATATTTTTAAATTTTATCAACTAGATTTCATTAATGTTTGCAAATTTAATAAATGTTTTAGTTATGATGAAATTTTATTTAATATTCTAATCTAAAATGTGAACAATTATAATTTATTTTAAAGTATTTGATATCGAATAAACAATCATCCTCATAATATTGAATATTTGATAATATTATGTTTCATTTACCATAATTTCTTATTATTTTATAAAAATTAATTAAAATTAATATTGAAGTAATAAGAAAACAGGTATGAGTATGAATACGAGATTATACCCGTTACTCGGTGTGGATGAAAATTGAACAAAAAATTGATACATGTTGGCTTTATGTATGAGAATGAGGATAATTTGTTCCAAGGAGATAAATATGAGATAATGAAACTCATTCCCTCCTCGCTCCGTTGTCGTTCCTAACTAGGGATGTCAAAAAAATTCATACCTGTGGGTATCCGCGGATAAAACCTGCAACGGGTATAAAACGAATATTAAAAATGGATACCCGCTACCCGCGGGTACAGATATTTTTGATACCCGCATGTTAACGGGGCAGATACGGGTATCATAGTATCCGTACCCGTGGATATCCGTACCCGCTAAACTTACACCTCTTGACATTTTTCTCTTTCTTTTCTTTGAAATTTGGCATATACATCAAACCTTATATAGACAATGATGTTTATGGTATGCTTGTTGTCAAATGATGGAATAAAAATAAGAATACTTGGCATGTGACAATTGAGGTTTATTATTTTCTTATTTTGTTTATTTTGTAACAACCAATCGGAGAGAGTGAGTTTGTTAATGAAAACACTAATTAAAGAATTTTCATTGGGTTGAACGTCATTTTATATCTACTTTTACAACTATTTGGACTTGTATCAACTTGAGTTTACTTGAACGTTATTTAAAATTTATGACAATAATGTATTTTATTTAAATTTATGATTAAATATTTATTTTTTAAATAATTTTGCAAAGATCCGTGGATATAAAAAAAAAAATAGACAGATACTCGCACAATAGATATCCGACATATATGGATACGGATACGAGACAAATATTTATCCAGCGGATAGGATACGTGGGAGCTATTACCTGTACCCTACCCGCCCCGTTGACATCCCTTCTAACTCTATAAAATTAGAAAATAAGTGATAAGTCATCAAATTTATAGTCACATAATAAAATCAAATCAAGATTTTTATAACAACTCAAAAAGTTACGGCGAAAATAACAATCAATTATATATAAGATTTTATTAATTTTATATTAATTATTGATAAGTAATATTTAATATTTAATAGTAATTAACTTTCTCTACTTTAGTTCATATTATATGAATCATAATTAAAAATTAAAAATTAAAAATTAAAAAAAAAACTAAAATTTACATTAACCTCTTCTCAATCATATCCTAAATCTACCTGTCAAACCATTCTCGACTATTTTTCATTTGTTTACAATAATTATAATTAATATTTTGTTTTAATTTTATAAATGGATAAAGTTCTATTGAATCATTTGTTTTAAGGTAAAATTCATTTTTTGAGTTTAAATTATTCTCATTTCGTGGATCAACATTATCTTAGTTATAATGGATAATATAATTTTGTTCTTGTCACGGTGATATGTTGTTTTGCGATTCTGATTCCTGTAGATAAATTGTGATATATATATTTTTTCATGAATTAGTTTGGTTAAATTATATTATAATTTATTGACTTAAAGTCTTCAATTAGTTTGTATGCATTATATTGACTAATTGTGTTATTGCTTCAATTAGGTTGGACCGGTATTTAGTTTTATTATAAGAAAATGATTTTTGCTTGACAAATTTTATTGTTTGTTATTTTTAAACCTTGATCCAATCCAATTTAACGTAATGAATTTTTATTAAATTGAGTGATAGTTTGTCTAAATGTGACTCAACAAAGCTCCTATACACCCCCTAATAAATATACATTTTTTCTAATTTATTTGAAACTATGTTGTTAAATTTTTGCTTGTGAATTTATTTTTCTATTCAAAATTGTATTTTAACTATGAATTAATTTATCATGAAAATTTTTAAAACTGAAATTATTAAATCTCGTTGTTTTGAAGTTTCTTTATAATTTTATATATTATTCCTTTATTATATAAAATATTTTATTGTATTGCTCGGTTCCAGTGGTGATTTAAAACTTTAATTAATTGTATACATTTAAAAGTGAAATATTAATCTCTTGGTAAGTCTAGTGTTTCAGTCATTTATAAAACGTATTTTTAAAATATCAAAGAATAGTTAAAATTTGATTTAAAAGAGTAAAATGTGTAATATATGTTGTTAAGTATTCTGAATTATGTCCAAATATACTTCCATAAATCATTAGAGAAGATACTACAAAAAAAAAAATGAAAAATAAGACAGTCGATTTATTTCTGTAGATAATTGATTATTTTATTCTTCCAAAACTTATTTGTAAATCAAGAATACACCTATAATATTCTGAAAAACAATTGATTATCTCAGGTTAAACAATTTAATATTCTTATAAATAATGTGAAAAACCAATCATCCTTAGAAATATTTGATTGCTCTTAAAATTAATTATCACTATAAATAATTTATTATTGTTAGTATCATGCAAAGAAATAAATAAAAAAACTTAAAATAAAAAAATAGAAAAACACATAAATGAAAACTTAAAAAGAATTATATAATAAATAAAATTAAATATATACAACATAAATAACATGTAAAAGTACCATCAAATATCTGAAAAACATTTAATCATTAATTTATAACATTAATATTTTGTGTTAGAATGGTATAATTGAATTTAGATTTAATTATGCCTTTGGTCCCCATTTTGGAGTCAAAATCTCATAATGGTATCCAAATTTTTAAAAGTCTCAAATTGGTCCATTTTTTTGGTTAAAACGTCTCACGTTTATCCTTTCCGTTAAGTTAAGGTTGACGCCGTTAGAGGGAGTGCCACGTGTCAGTTCCTCGATTTTTTGAATTTTTTATTTTTTATTTTGATTTTTTTTTTTAAATTGCCACGTGTTAAGCTGTCATCGTGCCACATGGCAGTGACATGGTGACGTGGCAGGGACAGTGACACGTGTCAGTATTATGCCAGGTGTCATTTCCATAGTCTCAATTTGGTCCCTTTATTTTAATTTGTCTCAATTTAGTCCCAATTTTTGTAAAAATTAGCAATTTTGTCCCTATTCAAATTGAAACAAAAATTAATTTTATATAAATATTATACAAATATTTTTATTAAATTTGATATTTTTATTATATATTTTTAACATAGCTAAGTTTATTTAAAATTATGTTTCACATTCAACTTTACTTAAAATTGTTTTCAAATTTTAAATTTATATGTGTTTTATTGTTACATGAACTAGTTAATTTATGAATTTTTTTTTTTATTAACATTATTTTCTATTAACAACTTTTAAACCATTTTAAATAAAGTTCAATGTAAAATATTAATTAAATGAACTTAATTTGGTTAAAAATATTTACTTGAAATATCAAGTTTGATGGAAATATTTGTGTACATTTATATAGAAATTAAATTTGATTTCAATTTGGAGAGGGACAAAATTGCTCATTTTTACAAAAATTGAGACTAAATTAAAATAAAGGGACCAAATTGAGCCTAAGGAAATGACACCTGGCGTAATACTGACACGTGTCACTGTCACTGTCACATACTCTGTCACTGCCACGTGGCACGATGATAGTTTGACACGTGACAATTTTTTTTTATTTTTTTAAAAATATCCAAAAAAAAATTAAAATAAAAAAATTAAAAAATAATAAAAAATTCAAAAAATTGAGAAACTGACACGTGACACTCTCTCTAACGGTGTCAACCTTGACTTAATGGAAAGGGCAAACGTGAGACGTTTTAACAAAAAAGGAGACCAATTTGAGACTTTTAAAAATTTGGATACCATTTTGAGATTTTGACTCCAAAATGGGACCAAAAACATAATTAAACCTTGAATTTAACACCTGCATGAACCCTTAAAACACTAAAAGAAATCCTCAATTAGAAATCAATATTAAAAATCAGAATATTTAGTTATTATAATAGTCAATTTAAATATCAATTTACAAAATAAAAAATTATTGGTTACTAAAATAATTAATGTTATAAATAAAAAAATTATAATTAATCATTAATTAATTAAAAATTAATTTAGAAACTAAATCATTTTGATAGATAAAATTTAGATAAATAATTTTTAGTGACTAACTTTCTTTAGTAATCAAAACCACGATAATTAATTTTAAAGATCAATTTAATTATCAATTTTAAATTTTTATTCATAATAGTGGCTTTTTTAATAATCAATTATTTAGTAAATTAGTATCTAAAAATTAATTAATATAATTACTAATAATCATTATTACTAAAATTTGTCACTTTTAAGAAGTTTTCCTGTATTCAAAGTTATTTATCAAAAATAATTTAAAATAAAAACACTTTATTGTACAAAATATTTAGACTATATTAAATATCTTACTTTTTTTAATATAAGTAGTGTGAATGACCTAACGGTTTAATCACTTTTTTAAACCTAATGCCTCTGTTCGGTCCCATTCTTTTCTAAAAATGACGTAAAGTGAAGTTTATGTATGCTCTACCACAGGGCTACTACGATTCAATGGGAAACAAAAAATCTTAAAAATTACAAAAGTCCAACTATTTCCACTGCAAACTTCAAACCTCAACTTTATTTTTTTCCCCCAACGCGTGGAAAACTTGATCCTTTCGAGATAACTATTGTTTTAGAACTAATTTCCAGTATTGGATAATGTCTGCTACAACAACCAATTCTTATTCATTTTAAGAATCATTACTTGATTATTAATCTATCATTAACCTAAAAAATTCAATTACTTAATCACGAACGGTTCGAAGAATGTAATGTGAGCATAATGCATTAAAGTTACAAACTTTTCTGTAAGAAATGTTTAACTACATTAATTCTTAATCTTATCATCATGCACACATTGTATGTAAAAGGACTTAATTAATGATGGATATAGCAGAAAAGTCCACTGCAAAACCCGGGAAAAATTTAGGCATAAACGGAGCAAAATTCAATGATTTGAAAAGGTGGAACTTAATGGCAAAAAACTTTGATTATAACAAGTTTATCTTTTTTCCCTTGTGTTCAACGAGCTGAACGGTCCTCCACCAACCTTGCCCCACCCATTACATCTCGTGCAAACATGCAGACACAGACATGTATACATAAATTTCTGCAAACAAAACAAAACAAACACTTGGTTTTTGTTTGGTTTGGTTTGGTTTCTTACACAGACTTTCGTGAATAAATTATAAAACGCCATCGTCATTAGGTGTTAGTTAAGAAAGTAGATAGCACGGTCTCACCGTGGTGGCAGCAACCCCAATAACTCTGTCCAAACGCACCGTTTCTGTCCAAATCACTGCCACTTGTCACCACCAACACAAACACCCGCGTATTTCTTACGTCATTATTACGTAGGATACTGTATTTAAACTGAATTTTGGTATGCACTTTAGTAACAATGGTGTGGGCCATGTGCATGTTGTCCTGAACTAGAATTCTAGAACTCAAAAACTGGACCCCTAAGTGCTGACCGGCACACACATTCCAGAGAATGTGATTATTTATACCGTTTCATTGAACGCGTCAATGGGGTTAACTGTGTAAAGTGTTAATTTTATCCAGCATTTGGTTCAGAAATTTACATGGGTAGTGCAGACCAGGTGTTTGTCAAAATGTATGCATGCATTTTGTTGAATATAATGGTTTAAATGAAATAATAACTAATGAAAAGAAGACGTGTGGCACGTATTAATGAGCAATTACTGCGTGGTTTAAGCAGTTTAATTGGAGTATGACTTTTTTTGCGTTGGAAAGAAGTACCATGACTACTGACTAGGGTCCAAAAAAGCTGGAGGGTGAATAAGACATGACTGTCACCCTTTCTTTTTTCTTTTACTCATCAGGAAAAGTCACTTTACTAGACCTAAGCAAGTTAGGCATAATATAATGTTTTTTTCTATGGAAAATATGTGCTAGAATTGCTTCCATGTGGAAGGGTCTAGGTCTAACTTAACTTGCATTGCAGTGATTGTTATTATTATTATTATTATTACTTGATGGTGTTAAAGTGAAAGGAAATGAAAAAAAAAAGGAAGGAACAAGCAGAATATATAAAAAACGGTTTTGTCAAACTTGGTAAGAGTTTTCATACAATAAGCCAAAGGAGGCATCATAATCGCAACACCTAACAAGAGAAGTGAGAAAAGAAGAGAGAGCGCAGCCAGTTTTAACGAATTTCATACGCTCTTGCTATCTATAAAACCCAAGTTTTGGCTCCCAAACAACCCCACGCTTCTTCACTCTTTGTCCCTCAAACACACCAAGTAGAAGCCAAACACAAGACAACAAAATATTCAGGGTCAGCAATGGAGAGTGACGCAAACACCCTCTCTTCCTCTCCCACATTCTCTCACTCCTCCAATACCCTTTCTTCTTCTTCCCCTCCCCAACTTGTCATGACCCCTTGTGCTGCATGCAAAATCCTTAGGCGAAGATGTGCTGAGAAATGTGTGTTGGCACCTTATTTCCCTCCCACCGAACCCGCCAAGTTCACCACTGCTCACAGAGTCTTCGGTGCCAGCAATATAATCAAGTTCTTACAGGTAAATAAGTGAATTTTAACCCTAACTCAACTAGTTAATTTCGACTTTCAACACATTTACACCAAGACATATACATATCTAATAGATAACGGATAGAACAATAAATCGAACAAATAATATTTTTAGCATATGTTCTAATTCATAGTTCTGATACTATGTTAGGAAACAGATTTTTATACACCTTAATGCATTGTATTGAGGATTGAAGAACTAAATTGATGACATTGTTGTTTTGGTTGGATTTGCAGGAACTTCCGGAGTGTCAGAGAGCTGATGCAGTGGCGAGCATGGTTTACGAGGCTGGTGCAAGAATAAGAGACCCTGTATATGGAAGTGCAGGTGCAATTTGCCAGCTCCAAAAGCAAGTGAATGAACTTCAAGCACAGTTAGCAAAGGCACAAGCTGAGGTTGTAAACATGCAATTCCAACAAGCCAATCTCGTGGCTCTAATTTGCATGGAAATGTCACAGACTCCACAGGAATCACCCCAACAATCCGTCGACAATTTCATCACAAGTCCTTCCCACAGCAGTGGCTATCAGAACAATCTCAGTTTCTTTGAGGATAACACCAACCTAAACTCTCTATGGGAGCCTCTTTGGACATGATTATCATGAACCAGATTTATACTAGACATTTCATAAATGTTCCCATGACATTCTCCTAAGGAGAGGTTCAAGGAATCAAGTAGAACTAATAAATTATAAAAGTAACTTTGGCAGCTATAACTCATGGGTAGGAAGATTTTGGAGAAATTAATGGTCTTGCTTTGCACAATGTTGGCAAAGTGATGGTTTTTTTTGAAACATGTAATGGTTTCAATATTGAAGAAAACAGGGGAAGTGTTATGCTTTCGTGTGTTTGTATGCACTGGTATTTTAAATCTGGAACACTTTTTTTGGTCACCTACCATAATCATTCAAAAATTGATCTCTCTCATGAATGGTTAGTTCCATGTCAAAGCAACTTTTGACCTTATGACTTTGGATTCGTTATGGTTCTACCAAAACAAAAAAATTCCTTTGTGGATATAATGTCAATCAAAACACAAATCTAGGCAATATCAAGATGGAAGACCGAACAACCACAATGCAAGAAGACAATTATTACGTTAATTAACAGTGATTTGCAACTTTATTTGACCTCTTCGACCATATTTCAATAAACTTGCTATATTAAATGAGTGATTTTTCAGAAGGGATAAACCAGAGAGGTTTAAATGAGTTAAATTTGATTGATAGATCCTTTCAATATTATTGTGTTGAGTTAAGTTGTTCAACTCTTAAACTTACATAATCCACCAACTTGGTGAATGAAAGACAAGTTGGATTGCATTGACTCGTTCGGTTGAGATTTTATTGTTAGATGTTTTAATTTTTAATGGATTGTTTGGTTATAATAATATTTTTTTTACACAGTTTGGTTAATCACTGACAATTTTTATTTATTTATTTTGCATTATTTACAGAGAAAATCCATCCCAAGAGAATTTAAGGATTTGATGGTTTAATCGTGGTATCATGTTTAGTTATGATTTATACCATTATGTTAGACTTTGACAGTATGATAAGGAGGGAAGTTTAAGCTTAACTCAATTTTACAAAATCAATTTATAAAATAAGATTTATAACTAATTTATATATTATGAAATTGTTTTATCTTAAAAAAATGTTGTTATAAATGGACAAAAAAGAGTAATATTGGTAAGAAGCATCGGAAGAAGGCAAAGGTGTGAGAAGAATAATGAAAAGATGTTTGTGGGTTATGATGGCATGTGTGTGTCTCCCATAAACGCGTTTTGGGGGCTATAATTTAAATCATGTGCTGCCCACGTGAGGTGATATTTATAAAGCAACCCAACCATACAACATTGTCAGCTGTCGGCAACTTATTGATGTGTGTGTCACTCCGGGCATCGTCGATCGTTTGGAGTGTGTGCCATCAACATTTGCTTTTTATTGACTCAAAGTGGAGACACACTCACACTACATCTGTTAAATAGTCAATTTTTAATGGTTAGCGTAAAAGTTTTTGTTTTTCCAAAACTCATTTCTTCATAAACAAACCGAACCATAAACCCTGCATGACGACAATACTATCTGCATCATATTTCCATAAGCCTGGTTTACGTCAAGTACAAGTGTCCGGTTATATGTCAAAGTAATGTAAAATTGATTTTTTATAAAAACAGAAGGAGTAGTACGTGTTTGATTTGCACGATCAATTAAAAGGAATAAGATTCATGTTAAATGAAAACCAACTAATTATTACTTTTACATTAAAAAATTAATTCGATCGAAATCAATTCTCCGACATCGAACCAAACACGTAATATTCTAAAAACTATATGTTTTTCATCACAGCCCGTGGTTTTGTCAGTTGACTCAAACGTGAGAGGTTTTACTTTTTTTCTAATTCCTGAGGAACATGAGGTGCGTCCTTTCAGTGATGTACATATTTTAATGAATGCTAACCAAATTAAGTAAACAACTTGGTTCAATTCAATAACATATCTATTAACGAAAAGTTTCTTTATCCATTTGTTTCCTGCGCAGCATTGTTAAAAGAATAAAAAGAAATGGTCATGAAGAAACAATGAAATAATATAGAAGAAGTAGTGGCATTAGGTTGAGTCTGAATGATATTGAGGTGTGTGTGTGTGTGTAAATGGAAAGAAAGAAAGCATGCACAGAGTTTGAAACCGCCAAGACGACGAAATTCCAGAAGTGAATATTTTGTTCACACATGAGTGAGATTGGTTGAAGAAATTGAAATGGTTAATTAAACTTGTATTGAATTGCATGCAGAGAAGAGAATGTGTGGTGGTTGTTGCAGAAAGGAAGATTATTAATGATATTCATATTTGGTTGTTCAGGTGGGAACGAAGACTTGGGAAAAGGGAAACAGATAATGCCATGTTTTCATCTTTTTCTCTTTAATTAATTTGCCTTTAGTTTTTGACGCGTATCTATGGATCTACCACCCACTTTTTTATTGCAATAATCAATACGCAGTCTTTTCATATATCCGTTTTCATATATATCTTCACTTTTTTTCATAAGTTCTTTATAGCTCCTAAAGGTATAAGCCATAGAACACCATCCATAAATAATGAAAAAAAGTTATTATACACTATTTCACAATCATTTGATAATTTGTACAAAAATAAAATAATTTTAATAAAAGTTAACTTATATATTTTTAAAAAAAAGAGAAAATAAATCGTTATGAAAAGTAGTATGAAATGGTAGTAAAAAAAAATGATATCAAAATACCAATGTCCATAAATAATCTCCACTTAGGTTACATTTGGACCACCCTTCTAACTCCAAATTTTACTTTAAACTTTTAAAAAATAAGATATATAGAAAAGAAAATAATTTTTTAATAATTAAATTTTAATATCATTCTCTTATAACATGATATAACATTTTTTAAGATGATTTTCTATTTTGTCATTTTTTTATTATTTTTTATATTCTAAAACCACTTAAAAAATATTACTTCAAATTATATAAAAAAGTTGTCAAAATATCATTATTCATATATAAATTTAGTTTGTCTTCAACCCAATTTCTCTTTCAAAACTTTAGATGGAAGAAAACTTTACAAAGTTTATTGTAATCGATCGATTTACTTTTTATCATTCATTGTTTTTGTTTCCAGAACGATATCAATATTTTTCTGAAAGGAAATATTGAAAATGTATTTTCTTCTTCTCTTTCTTGTAGGAATGTTTATATGACTTGAAATTAGAATTGTATTTTTTTTTTCTGGGTCAACAAGACTCCAAATTGTTTGACTCTGGTGGAAACATAATTAATATGTTATGATTTTTGAAGTTGTACATTTCAATTCTATTAAGTATGAAATAAATGTAACATTTGCTATTAAAATGTTGGCACAACTGGTTAATCTTTTGACAAGCCCATTTTATTTTACTTTGTATGTATGAACAATAATTGACTTGGGGTGTTTATTTTGTACATGTTAAACTCTCTTTTAAATAGTTTATTTAAAAAAAAAAAACATTAAGTATGAAAGTTAAAACTTATATTTAATATAATGATTGATGATATGATATTATTTTAACACATTTAAATTAAAATAACATCCATTTGTATTTTGGAAAATCTTGAAGGTTCCAAAAAAATTATAAAACGAAAAAAAAAAAGTTAAGCTCTTATTATTTTCAATGTATTTCAAAAATATATTTGTAAGTAAAGAAATAAAACTGAAAATATTATTAATGAAACTCATTTTAGTGATAGATCATATTGGATAAACCTTCCATTGTTACTCTAAGAATATTGATTAACAAAATGCTATTTTTTGACATTAAAAACAATTGTTTTGTCTTTCTATTTAGAAGTTTACAATAAGAATAATTTATCTTTTACATTACACATTGAGAATTTAACTTTGTTAAACTGTTCATATAAGTATTTTTTGTTATCATTGTCAGATATATCTTCTCCTTTGTTAATTGTATCAATTGACTCCAGTACCTACCAATTTTTTCTCATTCATCTACAAATTGATTAAATCATTTAATTACTAATATATATATATATATATATATATATATATATATATATATATTATACACACAATTTTTTATTAAAATTATTATTTTTTATATATACCAATATAATATTACACTTTTTAAAATATAATATTAATATAAGTATTGTTTACAAAATATAACATCAATAATCATGATATACCATTATAATTTGATAATATTTTTTATGTAACTTAACTTAATTTATATATAAATTATTCAAAATGCAGCATTTAATAAAATTAATATTAATTTAATTTATGCTCTTCTTTGTAAAACAAACAGAAGATTGTTTTAATCTGCGATAAATACTTCAGTCAATACTTCAGTCAAATTAATGTTATATACGGTGCTAAGAATTATAATTGTAAATTTGTATGAAAATAATTCTAGACTTCAAAAAGTTGAGGTAGTTATGTTAGCATCATCGAGGTCAAAAGGTCAATGATATACTTACATGGAAACAGATAATTTTTATTTTAAGTTAAATTATGTTTTTTTTTTTCTATTCGTGTCGGAAAATATCAATTAAGTATTTTTATGTATCTTAATTTGGATAGTATTTTAAAAAAATTGATGTAATTAGTTTTTTTTTTGTCAATACCATGTCAACAATGTTAAAGAGATGTTATATGTGAAAATTCATAGTTTTTTTAATTTATAAAAGAAATTAAAATTTTTTAGGTGTCAAGTTCACGTCGTAAGTGACAAGTGACAGTGTGATGTGATAGTGACAGTATTATGTCGTCATAGCATTAGTTTCAATTTGATCCATCTTTTTTTATTTTGTCTTAATTTAGTCTTAATAAAAATTGAACAATTTCATCTATTTTCAAATTAAAACAAATTTAATTTTTATATAGATAATATAAAAATATATTTATTAAATTTAATATTTTTAACAATATTAATTTTTATTTAAATTTTTATTTTACATTAAATTTTATTTAAAATTATTTTAAAGATGTTAATACTAAGTAATGTTAATGAAAAAATAATTTAAAATTAATTTCAACTAATATGAAAAATGTTTATCAATTGCATTTCATAAAATAAAATAAATTTATCAGCTCTTTCAACTCTTCTAAAATTTATATTTTATATTGAACTTTATTTGTATTAATATTTTATTACATTATACACTAATATTATTTTTTTTGAATTTTTATTTTAAATAATTGTAGATTTTTAAAATGTATAAAATTCAATAATTTATATACAAGTTTTTGAGTTTGTTTAAAAATAATAACTATATGAATTCAAATGTAAAATTTTAAATAATTTAAATTTTTTTTATAACATTTTAAATAAATAAATTTGAAAATTGAAATTTTTTTTAATTAAAGTTCAGTATGAAATATAAATTTAAATAAACTTAATGTTGTTAAAAATATTTAATAAACATGTTAATTTTAATGAAAATATTTATATAAAAATTAAATTTGGTTTCAATTTGGAAGGGGTGACATTTTTTTCTAAAAAAAAAGACATAAATTGAGATAAATTAAAAATACAATAACCAAATTGAAACGGACTCAAAGAGTAACATCTAGCGTGACAATGTCATGTGACATTTTCACTGTCACGTCATATTATCAGTGTCACTTGACAGAATATTAGCTTGACACATGAGAATTTTTTTAATAAAAAAATAAAATTAAAAAAATTACTAACACGTCTTTAATGTTGTTAGTACACTACTAACAAAAATAACCTAATTGAATCAAGTTTTTCAAAATATGAACCAAATTAAAACCCGTGTTTGGACTAAATTGATTTCCACAAAAAATAACGAGCAAAGCATAATTTATCTTTTGAAAATAAGTTGACAATTAAAATGAATGGGGATAAAGAGGTATTTTCACAAAATAAATAAACATGAGAGCTTAACCATCCAGATCGTTGGCCCATAACTTTGGCCAATTTCTTTTCAACATCCATACTTTCTTCTGCACCTTTCCTTTTTTCACGCATAACGAAACTGCACATTATAATATCCATTATAATTCAGGAATACTTTTTATTGTGTAATTTTAAATTTAAAAAAGTAATTTTGATTGTACAACTTAAAATTTATTATAAATTATATAATTTGAAATATATTTATGTTTTGATCCCAAATTTATCGACGGTCATTGTTAGGATCAATTATTGTGTATTTGAAGTATTGTCGTTTTTGAAACTTGAAATATCAGTCACGATTTTATTTTTAAAAGACATTGAATATTTAAATTCCTTTTAAAATTGATTTCTAAACTATACGAGACTAATAGGTGTATGAAAACAATTTAAAAATTTAAAAATATACTCTAAATTACATAAGAAATACGCTAGATAGTATAATTTATAATATATTATTAAATTGTACAGTCTAACAATACATTGTGGATTGTATAACTTTAAATATATTATCTGAAAGTATATTTAAGATCGTATAATTTAAAATATATATTTGAATTGTATAATATGAGAATATATTTCAGATTATATAAATTATAATACACAATTTAAAAATATGAAAATTTGAAAAGTATTTTCATATCTAAAAATATATTATAGATTACGTAATCTTCAATTTGGAAATGTATTTTATATTATATATTTTTAGAATACATTTATAAATTATGCAATCCGAACATAATTATAGAGTATACTATTCAAAATGCATTTTCGAATTCAATGATGTGATTGTATTAACTGAAATATGTTTATAAAGGCTGCAATATGAAAATATGAGTTATGTGCGTAGTTTAAACTTTTCTAACACCTCATGGAGGTTATCTAATTTTTTGTTATATTATTTGATAAAAGAAATATAATGTTTTGAACAAAAATTGAGAAACTAACCTATGTACACTGACTAATCACTAATTTTTAATTAATTTGAATAAGTTTTTTTTTTTGTGTAATACCAAAATAATTATACACAGTTTACACATTTAGCTTAAATATCTATAATATTCAATAAAGGTTGGATTGTGTTATCTCAAATATGTTTCTAAATTCCACAATTTGAAAACTTGAATTATGGGTAATTTAGATTTTTCCAAATACCTCATTGGAGGTACACGAAGAAAGCATAGGATGGATGGAGAAATTATCTAACTTTTTTTGTCATATTAATAAAAAAATAATAATGTTCTCAACAAAAAGATTGAGAATTTAACCTATATACACTTGCTAATCACTAATTTTAGAGTGGATCAGAATAATTTATTTTTCTTTGTTTTGTGTAACACTAAAAATAATTATATATTCAATAAGAGATTTGTATTGTCAAAGTAATTCAAAATGTTAACATACGCATGCATACATTTTTTTTTTTCATACAAACAGTTAATTCATTCGCTAGTGTATATTTTCTTTTCTTTCTTGTAGGAATTGAAATATAGTTTGAAATTAGAATCGTATTTTCTTTTTTCTCACTCAACAAGATTCCAAATTGTTGACTTTGCGTGGAAACCCAATTAATATATTGTGAATTTTGAAGATGTACATTGTTTCTATTCAATTAAGTATAAAATCAGTGTAACAATTGTTATTTTGACAAACCCATCTTGTTATACTTTGTATATATGAACAATGATTGACGTGCGGAATTTATATCTTAAACTCTCTTTTTAATAGTCTATACGAATAGGAAGTTAATAATTGAGGTTAATTATTTTATAAATTTTGTTACGGATTAATTTGTAATTTTTTTTACTTTTATATTTGATGTCTCTCTTTTTTGTACCTCCATCTCTTACTCTCTTCCTCTTTCTATCTCAATTTTCATCATCAATCTCTTATTATTCTTAAAAATAAATTACGCTAAGACAAGATTGAGGAGTTAAGAAACATTTTGGACTAAATAATTTTTCTTTTGAGTAAATTCATTTTATACCCCATTTTTTTTGAAGCAATATGTTTTATTTGTTAGAGATTATAAAATCATGCTCTAATTGTTTATCAAACTCTTTTTTGTGTAAATAAAGCTATTTTAGGCATTGAAGTTAGGTAAGGAAAAAGAAATATTAATAATATATTTTAAGGTAAATGATACTAATCATTTAGCAGTTGTTAATTTTCTTAAAATATTGAGTCTTGGTTTTAAGATTTAATCGGGGATATTTATAATTTTATCATTTCCTACAAAAGACGGAGGCTGAATTTTGAGCAAGCACTATAATCATCTATATTGAAAGGGATATTGCAACAAATTTTAATTCTGATTAAATTATTGAAGATTTTAAGTTATTAAAAGAGCATAAAAGTAACTTTTTGCTTGTTTAAATATATTATTGTTGATGATAAACTTTATGTACACTTTCATATATATATATATATATATATATATATATATTATTCATATGTTTTGGATTATAATATCATGTGTGATTGTTTTGAACAGAGAAAATGATGTCACAAAATGAAAACTTTTTTGAATTAGAAAAAATAATTTATATATAAAAAAGAAAATGTGTCCCCCTAAAATTTGTGTCCAAGTTCTGTCACTACACAAAAGTATTTTTTATTATGCTAAGTTTTTGCAATTCGGTCAGGCTATGTTGTTTGTAATTTGTGGTTTGATAGTAATTTTGTATTTTTGTGGTTTTGGTTTGTATTTGGAGTTTAACATCATTTTGGATTGTATTAAAGTTTATTTATATTTTAATCATTTTTTTTTCTGAGCGAAGAAAAAAAAATTAATTTTTTTTAATTAAGTGATCCAATGAGTCAATCCGCTTAATCCACAAACCCGTAGTGGGGCAAGTCGAGTTCGAATATTTTTGACTCACTAACAAATGAGTCAGGTTGGATCAACTCATTAAGTTACCAATTCATGATGGCTGGAACAAAACAAGTCGAGTGGCCCAAGCCGAGTGGCCCGTTTTGACATTTCTAAATAAATCTTCTACTGGTACTCTAAAAATATTAATTAATAAAAATCTTTTTTATTTTTTTTAATTTGTCTTTTTATTTAGAGGTTGAAAATAAGATTACTTATTACCTTTTTAATTACTCATTTCGAATTCAATTTTGTTAAATTATTCATATATATATATATATATATATATATATATTTGTCTAAATATATATGTCTAAATATACTCATGATCATACACTTTCAAAACTGTCACAAGTTTCCGTCCCTCTAAAAACCTAAAAGATTTGATGGTCATCACAAATATCCTTCATCCAAGATTTAATTTTAGTTAAATAGGACATCAAATGATGTCGAAGTTCAGTTACCATTACTGGTTGATCTATCAATGTTGTTACTTTATCTGTCAATGTTTTTACTTGACCATTCACTGTTGTTACTTGACTATTCAAGAACTCAATTTCCAGTGCGTAACATAATTATATAGGAGGTATAGACAGAGAATGTTTTGGGGTATTCAAGAACTCATTGTCTGAGAGGTTGAAACAAGAACTGTCTAAGAGGTTATGAGAAACATTAACATGAACAATCTAAGAGATTGAAAAGGTTATAGTAGAAACAATCACAGAGGATGAAGGAACATCAGGGGAACTAAGAGAATCAAAAATCTGTTGTCTCTTAGACGTTAATATCTCCAACTCATCCATCCTTTTGTACTCCCTAATTTGTAATGGTAATACTTTCCACTTTTTAACCTCTCATAATTTTAAAAATAAGGTTTCATTTTTTAATTTCTTAAATTTTTAGATTAGTAGTGTTAGTTCTAATCTTTAAAATTTTCATTCCAATTTTAAACTAATTGTAACATTAAATAAAAAATATTTAATAAATATTTTAATTTTAATAAAAAAATTATAACATTTATATAAAAATTAAATTTGATCTCAATTTGGAGAGAGACAAAATTGTTCCATTTAGAAAAAATGGATTAAATTAAATAAAAATAACTAATATAAAGACCAAACTGAATATAAAACGTTAATTTTGACATATGACATACTACTAGGTTGACATATAAATCTTTTTTCAAAAATTAAAAATAATTAAAAAATAAAATAAAATAAAAATAAATAATAAAAAAATCCGGAAGTGTGTAATTTAAAGTATAATATTAATATAAGTGATAAGATTACGTTGTTATTGTTTAACAAAATGTAACATCAATGATCATGATGATATAACATTATAGATTGATAGTTGGTGGTATAATCTATTTTATTTCATATATAAAATATTAAAATTATAAGAGTTTTAGTAAAAGTTATATAAATTTAATTTGATTCCTCTTCTTTATAAAATATAATGAAAGTTTTTTATTCTTCGATGAATACTTGATAAGAAAATTATCAAACACAACCCAGATCATGACATTACTTTATTAAGAATTATAATTTTCAAAATTATTGTATCAAAATAATTATAGACTCCAAAAAGTTGACTCTAGCTATGCGTAATCATCAAACCAGAGAAAGACCTTTGTTTGGGGAAAAAGAGGATTTTTTTCTCGAAATAAATAAACAAGGGCTTAACCACCCCCCAATATTGGCCCAATACTTTGGTAAATTTTTTCAACACCCATACTTTCCAAAAGATCAAATTATAATTATCCATATTTAGAGTCTGCATGTCTAATTAAAAACGATCAGAATGATCATATTTATATATACATGATTGGCCTAATATTCTCTTAAATAAATATTTCCCTAGCTGCAATAAATGTCTCAACAATATATTCCTCTACAAAGAATTTTATTATTTTGTATTGCTTCATGTATCCATTTCAATATTTTAATATTGAAGGCCTGTTAAAAGCAGAGATTTTCAAGCATAGACTATGTCTGTCCTTCATCGAATTTTTTTCTCAACTTAAACATACGTCTACTATATATATATATATATATACCTGATACATGGTCAGAAAATTCATTCAGACCCTACATGGCCGACACGTGTCTCGTGCATATCTCTCTCTCTATAAATTCTCTTCATCAAGCAATCACAATGCATCCAAAAGAACTCACTGAGGTTGATTAACAATGGGAAGCAGTGCGACCCTTTTGGTGTTATTGTTCGTTCTTGGTAATGGCGTGGCAGTAACAATGGGGCGGTTCTTGAGAACAGAGGTGGAAGTCATAGAAGAGGATCTTGACGAAGAGTTCTTCTTCATGAAGAAATCGGAGATCGTGGTCAACACCAGCGCTGGGAAGATTGAAGTGTTTCATGGAGTTCCCGAGAGGAAATTGCAGATTGCTATCGCTACTATGGACCAATGTCCCTTCTGATTCATCACTACGTTGTTGCCACTAGAGTCATGTACGTGCGTTCAGGTATCGTTATATATATATATATATGCTACCATGCATGCATACATTTTAGACTGCATGAAATTTGAATAAGAGCTTCTCAAATTGTGTAATCATTGTGAAGTTGTTTCACTCGTTTGGGAATTTGAGAATTTGGATTAAGTTGGTGATTGGTTTCAGGAGAAGCAAATTTGGGATTCATATACAAAAACAACCAGAGGCTGACGCAAATGCGTCTGAGGGAGGGAGATGTATACCAAATTCCAGTTGGTTGTACATTCTATATAGCGAACGAGGAAAGTGATCAAAAGCTTGAAATTATCAGCGGCATTGAACCCTTAGAAGGCTTCAGAGATGATGTTTTACAGGTACATGGCCTCATAATAATGAAAAGCTTTCTGGTTTTTTATAAAGAAAAAAATATGCAACTGATTTTACTCTGATAAATCTTCCTACTTTATGTGTTGCCTGCAGTCTATCTATATTGGAGGAGGAGCAAATTCAGGATTTTCTGGATTCAAGGAAGAAATCCTTGGAGCTGCTTTTAACGTAAGTTAAGAACTTTATTGGTTACCAAACAATTTAGAGAACATGCACAACAAAAACAACACAAAAAAACTTAATAAAGAATCTAAACTCTGCACACACAACACCACATAACATAAACAATTCTTTGATAAACTCACGTATAGGTATCACAAAAAGAGTTGGGAACAATCTTCAACGACCAACGGATCAGACTGATTGTGCCTTTGCAAGGTTCACATGCCACAGGCACATGGAGCAAGTTCCTTGAGCTTAAGGAGGAAGAAAAACTGCAACAGCTACGGGAGATGGTGCAGCAAGGACAAGAAAACGAAGAAGTGGAGAAGGAGGATGAGGAATCTGGTGATGATG
>Ga0214543_1000617_pt1 | contig 61560 bp, 30 predicted proteins | sample CNSS2metaG_FD_160094 | JGI IMG/M metagenome (GOLD analysis project Ga0214543, IMG submission 160094) | Root nodule microbial communities from cowpea collected in UCLA plant growth center, Los Angeles, California, USA - CNSS2 | ecosystem: Host-associated > Plants > Roots > Nodule | place: USA...
TATATATATATATATATATATATATATATATATATATATATAAATATATATATATATATATATAAATATATATATATATATATATATATATATATGTGTGTGTGTGTGTGTTAATCATACTGAGAGCAAATATCTCAGATGAGGACGTGTGAAAATGTAAAATTGATGTAATTGGTGATTTACGAATATGTAGTAAGTACAAAATGTTAATAACATTAACAAAATAAGGTTTCAAATGACATATTACGGTTTATAAGTAGTTAAGACCTTAATTAGCACAAGTTCTGAAAAACCTCTTTAAAAACTATATTGGTTGTAAAATTGAGAGGTCTTTTCTCTTTGTCGTGAATTATTTTGAACCCATATCTGCTCTGAACTCTAGTTACAGCCACATATAGTTGACCGTGGCTGGAAACTGGTGACGGTAGGTACAGTCCTATTGATGCTAGAGATTGGCCTTGTGATTTGTTTATTGTCATGGCATAAGATGATATTACTGGAAATTGTCTTCTAATAAGCTTGAAAGGTCATGGTGATTGTGATAGTGACATAGACATTCGAGGAATATATACTTCATTACCTGATTTACTTCCTGTGATAATTTTTTCTCTAATAACATGATTTGCTAGTCTGGTTACAACCAATTTGCTTCCATTACACAAACCCTTCGATTGATCTAAATTCCTCAAAAGCATGATGGGTGCCCCAATCTTCAATTTAATACTATGGTTTGGCAAACCTGATGTATTCAATGAGTTCAAAAATTCCGGTGCAATATGCTCATATGCATCAAATTCTGTTTGGTCTGAGTTGTCAATGCTGTCAAAGCTAACATATTCCTTTTCTTCATCTATAAGGGTTCATACAATTTACGTCATATAATAAAAGTGTTGATATATTTATATAAAGTATATGCAATACTTAATTAATGTACATATCATACCTAGAATCAAAGACAAAACATAATCATTAATTTCATTAACAGTCTCAATTCTACTAGCCAAGATAGCTCTGGATTGTAGAAACTTATCATGTGAGTAGTTTTGTGCTAGCAATGGGTACGTGCTCTTCATTATAGCTTCAATAGGGTCATTGAACTCTAATATCAAGAATTTTGATGGTATGTGTATCTCTACTATACCATTGTTTGGTTCAGATAAATTGTCATCTCCTAGTTTTATTATCCAATCTGAAAACTCTTTAATTGTAGTATCATTCTGACTTTATGATCCCCCTAGTGCTAAATGCATGTTTTTTGTCAAAGTTAATATCTGACAATGATCCCAAAGGTAAGAAGAATTAATTGTCGCATGAACAATATCGGATCAACTCCCTCTTGGAATCACTGGGAGAATCTGCCTGAAGTCTCCTCAAAAAACAATTACTTTGCCACCAAAGATCGTGTTAGATTTATTTTCTATCTTCATTATGTCGCACATAGTTTTGTCCAATGCTTCAAAACAATATTTGTGCGCCATTGGTGCTTCATCCCAAATTATCAAATCAGCTTTCTTTAACAATTGTGAGAGATCCGATCCTTGTAAAACATTACAAACTAAGTTCTCTAGTGTAGGTACTGGAATTTTAAATTTTGAATGTGTTGTTCTTCCTCCAAGAAGCAATAATGATGCTATTCCACTTTATGCCACAACTAAAACTATCTTGCGTTCAGCACATAAGGCAGCTGATAATGTTTTCCACATGAAAGTTTTTCCAGTTCCTCTGTATCCATATAGAAAGAACATTCCGCCTTTATTATTCTTGACAATCAACATTATTATATCAAAAAAATTTCTTTGTTCATCTAGGAAAATAAAAATATAGTATATGAGCTAAGATGAATTTAATATTTTGATGTTAAAGACGAAATTTGACATTGTTAAGATGTAGAAGAAATTACCTGTCAAATATTTGTAGTTTGATTGAAACAACTGTTGGTGCTCAATTACATTATAATCGAGTTCTGCATATATCAATCTGTTTCCTAATAGAGTTTGAACAAAGTTATTTGGGTACGACATACATGGGTAGTCCTTTAAGCTCTTCCTATTTGCTTGCAACAACTTCTCTATTTCCACCAAGGTTAAATTTTGTAACTGGTCATTGCTTAAATTGAGTTCTGAAAAAAAAATGTATTTCAATAGTCATGCAATACTTTATAAGATGACTTATATGCTATATGAATATATTGTACCTGGTATTGCAGCCATTTTCCTTTCATTGTATAGAATTCCATCAGCAAGATATTCCCAGGTTTTGTTCCACACATCTTCTGGTTTATTAACACTATTAGATAAAAGAATTGTCACAAACAACTTTCTTAAGAAATGTCCAGAACCCCAATCCTTGGCCTCTTTAATAGCTTGTATGTATTCTGAGTCATCTGCTAAAAATCCTAATGCAAAGCAGGCTTCCTTGAATGTTGGGTATATTACATTGTCGATCGTTCTTATGTCTACGTAGCAGCAATGGCCTTTTACAATTGTTAACATCCTTCTCAAATAAAAAAGCTCTCATGTACTTGGTGGTACCCATATCAATCTCCCAATTGTGTTTCCTTGCTTCCTCGGTTTCCAACGTCTATCTTTCTTAACATAAACAAATTTAAAAACAAATTAAGCATATGTTACTTTTTTAGCCTCTAGAAATGTCTTGTTACATTACATCCAACTTGTGAACATTGATTCTAAAATACTTGGTTGACCCACTATTTCTTCAATATCATCATCATCTTTGAAATATATGGATTGCTCTCCAAGTAGATGGAAAAATAATCTTTCTACATTTGGGTTTCTTCCATGAATCGGAAATGAAAATATTCTCCAACATGCTTCACATGGGGAGATATATCTGCAGTCAAGATATTTTTTGACTTCATCTCTATCTTCAACTATTTGAGACACATCATGATGATTAGGAACTATAGCCGTTGTTATCCTGTCATATCCTTTGTTGATGTATTTAAATAAGTACTTTATTGAAGTACTTGTGTTGCACCATTCAACATTGATATGTGCTTGATACTTTAATAATAACTTCGGATTGTAAGGAACGACATAACGATTATCCAATGAAATATCATTCTTAGTAACACTAACACCATTGTCCCTTCTTTTGTAATGTGCAAACCCATCTTCATCTATAACAGTCATGGGTTGAAATTTTTTTGGATAGAATCGTGAGCATACTCCGTTCTTCATGCATGGAGATGATTTTTTGGCTATTCCACATGGTCCATGAATCATGTGATCCTTGACACAATTGTACAACAATGTGTTCATTACAGGACATGGTATCTCAGCTGAGATAACTTTGTCTATATCAGTCACAGTAGGATATTTGCTTATTGGATGTAGGAAAAGTAATAAATGTGCATGAGGTAGTCTGCACTTTTGGAATTCAATAGTGTACATATCTACAAAAGAAAAAATAATATTTATTGTTATCATAATCAATTATAAATTGTAACAACAATTCTATGAACACACAGTCATGATACCTACATCCAACTGCCCTTCCTAACAAATCTTTTTTGGTTAAGTCCTAATAATTGTTCAAATTTAATCCTAAAAATTCTTGAAACTATATTTGGTCTATCTGATGCTGTGAGACTTAAATCACTCAATAATCTTGTTATTTCTGGCCATTTAGGATTACATGTAAAGGTAACAAACAAATTCGGAAAACCTAGATAACTGCAAATGGTCATTCCATCAAAGAACAATTGATCCATAAATCGTTTACCACCAACAAAACTTGAAGGCAACACTATTATTTTTCCTTTGCTTGCCCCTTCCTTTTCTGAATTCGAACTTCGGTCAGAGAGATTGTTGTATTTGTCAACTCTTAACTTTGATTGATTGTTTCTTATAAAAGATAGTCGTTCTGACTCTATCATGGTATAATCGTCTACCACAAATTGTTGAAACAACCTTCTAGATCTCAATAGAGTATTGGCTTCTATTTGTCTTGTTTGGATACGAAAACAAAACCATTCTCTTATTGTTAATCGATTCCTTTTGCTAGCTCTAGAAGGTAATGTTTCCCGATGAATCACATCTTACCTATATTCATCCTCACCATAAGGAAATAGTAATGGATATTGAAATCCTAAATAACTTGTATGCAATTTATTTATTCTTTGCAATTTACCACTTCTATTTTCCATAATAATATCTCTTGGAGAAGCGGAGTCAACATCACCTACAATTAGTGCTACTACCTCTGCTACTATAAGGATATTATAAATACGTCCATCTTTAGTCCTATCTGCAATCAATCTCAGCTTAAGATCATCAAAAGGTTTGTGTTTGTATCTATTTCTTGCCATTCTAAAAGATTTAGCATGCACATTGTGTGTATCCAACATCTCTGTTAGTTTTGTGACAATTTCAACATCAACATTGTTCTGATTCCTACAATCGCAAAAAAGTATATATGAGTAACTATATATTGTGTAATTATAACCATGAATGATAGTTATGTATGTTTCAACATATGTGCTAAAACTAAATCTGACCTGAAAGATTGAACTTTGTTATGTATTTCATTGTCAGTGTCATAAATATAAAGTTGTGCAAATTTAGGTACTGCACCAATTGGTGGTAGAAGGCTTCCATTTCTATGACATGATTGTCCTTGTATTCTAAGATTTGGTGGCCCCTGACCATTGTTTATTGACTTGTCTATCTTTGCTCCGAGAGAAGTAAATGCGAATATCATGTTGTATGTTAATATTTTGCTGGTATCTTTTGCTCTATGTTGAAGTCATATCAGTAAGAAGCTCATGTATAGGTGGAGCTTCTTTTAGCAGTGGTAATTCAACTTTTCCATCCCCACAACAAAGTTGAAATCTTGGATTATTTGTATTTATATTTTTTCTTATTCTTTCAGGATACTACATCTTGGCTTTACAATGCTGACACTGGTATAAAGGATCACCTATATCTTCATAACCCTTATAAAGGTAAAAGTGTAATCAGTAAATGTAGTTATATAAATGTAATTTGGAAGAAATAAGGATGCCATCTTGTCTTACATACGAATCCAATCATGTTTGTAGATCGTCATCTCCAAGTAGTTCGTCATTATCAGGCATAAAATTTGAATGTTGTGGTACATCTTCATATAAAAGACATAAACATATTCAAAATTGGTTAACTATAAAGAGATGACATCAATTTATTGCTGTAATTAAGTAAGAAATTGAATAAACCTTGTGGATTGGTATGTGATGTATTATAATATTCTTGAGGCGGTTTGGTATATGATTGATGAACTGCTTCAAACTTATCCATCAAATTTTACCTATGTGAAAAGTTTTGGGAAATTGTTGAACATTGGATTGCATTTGCTGACTGAGATGTATTTTTAGTATGACATGGATCCATTGAGTTAGTTTCTCCCATGTACTGATTTAACACGAAAATGTAACATTTGATAGTGGTGTGTACTGTCTTCTTTTGTCTACAGGGTGAACTTCTTTACCCTCAGGTAGGATGTTTCTAACTCTTGTTCTTTTTTTAGCAATGATATTTTTTCATTTCAATCTTGTTGTTACAAATTTTTCATTGCTTTTTCTATTTTCCTCTTCCATGTGTACTTATCAGGGTGGATACAAACTGAAATGATAAACATGTAATATGTCAGTATGTCACGAAGCTGATAATTTTTCTTTTTCAGATAACAGTTCATATTATTTGGCTGGTTTTTAAGTGGTACCTCAACCTTTTTCATAGAAAAGATAACTTAATAGAGATATTTTTTCTGGCATGAGGAAATATTTTCAAAAGCGCGGCAATCTAAAATATGAGATAATTTCTTGGGTATTCGAGAATTTCATTACAGAATTTAATTATGATTGTATTGATGTTACTTTTATGACTTACTGTTCTTACTGCAACTTGTCATAATTATTACAATTGAAGAAAATAATTAATGTTACTAAATTTGCATTAATACATAAATAATAATATATATATATATATATATATATATATATATATTTTTTTTTGTTCAAGTATGCCACATTTGCCATTCATTGATCACACTTTAACGTTTAAATTGTTCTTACAAGAGAGAATTATATATTATTAGTTTTCTCTTTTTGGTAAAGGATTCCTAGACATAGAATATAACATTAATCAATTAATACAATAAGTACATCGCGTTAAAATTAATAAGACTCGGGTTTACAATTAGATCTAATTTGTTTTTAACAATAAAAGCTCAATAAGTCTAAAAATATGAAAAGAAGATTAAAAAAATCACTGAAATAACATATAGAACATTAAAAAAATTTCATATTTTTACAAAGATTTATAAAAAAATATATGGAAATATAATAAAATATGAAGTCAATATATATTACTACTTTTATTTCTCTTCGTATGTAGTTCTTATAAATCTAAAATGAGTATTGATTTGGAAAAATTAAATGAAAATTTCAGTAACCTAACATTTGTATCTTTGCACTTGAGGGTGGTAGACACAAATAAGAAGCTCTATACTGGGAAGGAAACGAAATACAAAAACTCAAATGAAAATCATCAAATAAATGGACACAGAGACTGAAATGCAGCGACTTAACGTCAATCACATACATCATATACGTACACAGTATTAAAAAGACATTGAAACCATCACAGACAAAAGCTGCAAAGAATAAACTATGGGTTGTTTGGAAATTTCAATGTTGTGTCAGATTGAAAAAAATTAAAAAGGTAAAATAAAAAAATATATATAAAAGGTATCACAAACCACATCAAAATGACAAAATAACAATTGAAAAGGATAGCTGTCAACGAAGTAACAATGGGTAGTCCGATCTTTTCAATTATACATTGTTTTCTTTTAGTGGATATATAACTAAAATAATGTAGAAACTAATAAAATTAAACATTATTTTTTTTTATTATATAACAGCAAGTAAAATATGACATACACTGATATAACATAAACTAATATTATACGTTACGTTGTTAATAAATATATTTTTCTGTCTGCACCGTTTTTATGAAAATTAATATATACTTAAGTTTTGATTTTTTTATTCGAATTAGTTCATGATTAATAATACAAGTTATAAAATTAATAATTGTGTTTGATCTATCTTATGGATAAGAATAATACAAGTTAATATGTATATAATGGAATTTAAAGTTGTCATTATATTTGAAGACATGATATTTTCTTTACTTTTATTTATAATATTTTTTATGTGATTTCATAAGTCAATATATCTTTGTCTTTTAAAATGTTTACACAATATCTTTTTCTTTATTTGTATATTGTATTTCTTTTTTTCATATATGTGTTACTTTTGTTTAGAATATTTAAAATTTAACTTCAATTTTTTCAGATTTCATATGGCCAATACCGTTCAATATTTTTATGTGTTTTAAGTTATTTATATTTATACGTGTTTCTGTTTAAAAATTTTAAAATCAATTTGTGTTATATATTTTTTAAGGGTTATAAGTAGCAGTGGCGGATCTTGCCCAATAATATTGGGGGAGCCAAGAAATGTACTCAAAATTTATATTTTTAATTATTGTCACTATACAATAAAACTTAATACATAATTTAATATAACCGTAACTACAAAACAAATCACACATATCTAAAGTATTATTTTTTCATATTCTTGAATTCATCAATAATTAAATAAAAACTAAAATTTTCAGCTATTTCTTTTAATATAAATATGAAAACCTTTCTAAATAATTAATAGGAAATTTCTCATGTAACTCGTTGAACTTTAAGAAAAGGATCTTCTAATTGAACAATATGATCATTAGTATTATGTTTCAGAATATGTAAAAAATTGAATTAGTCTTGTTTTCATCTTCACATGTAGCTTTCCTTTTATCACTTTAAAACAATGAATCTATTATCTTATTCTTCATTAATATTTATCACAACCTAATAAAAGATTGAGAGTTCCTAAAAATGATTAAAATCAAAAAATAAGTTATTACAATTTAATAAAAAAATGAGAATTCCTAAAAAAATCTATGATAATAAAGTCACAATTCAAAATCGGTTATGAAAAAACACATCATACATTACATTTTCTTCTATATTCATAAAAAATAAATATAAGACTCATGAGATAAAAGATAATGCTAACTATTAAACAAATATTTCAGGATGAAGTAAGATATGAGAATTTCCTTTTTTTTCTTCAATTATAAAAGAGAAAAAATAAAATTAAAAGAAAAAAATAATAAGTTTGTATCTAAATTTTTTTTTTAAAGAAAAAAAAACATGTGAGAATAAGAGATAAATCTCTCAAAAAGATAATAAAAAAGAATGTATCTTAATAAATATTTTTAATTTTTATTATATTTGATTTATGTTTTATCATTTATTATTATTAAATGTTATACTTTATAAAAAATTAAAAAAATACCTAATTTAATAATCATATTTTTTTAATATAAACTACATATCATTTTAATTTTTTTTTAAATATTAAATTTTTCTAAATTACATATAATATAAAAAAATTAAAAAAAAATGGGAGGGGGTGCCATGGCCCCTCCCTGCCCCTCAAAACATCCGCCACTGATAAGTAGGGATGTTAACAACGTAGGTAAAGTACGAGTAGTAATTTCTACGTATCCTACTTGCTGAATAAATATTTGTTCTGTATTCGTATCCATTGCTGGATAAATATTTGTTCCGTATTCGTACCCATATCCGTACGGGTATCCGTTATGTGGGTACCCGCATATTTTTTTAATATCTACGGATATCTACAAGTGTTCGCGGGTATTTTAAAAAAAATTAATATTTAACAATAAATTTTAACTATAAATTCAAATAAAAATACAATGCATAACATTTATAAATTTCAAACAAAGTGCAAATAACTCATCTAAATCGTATTGAATGAAAATTTACAAATAAATGAAGATTTTTTAAAACCAATCGATAAAAACCAACTCATTTAAAATCAATGTGTTAATATTTTAATTATTTTTTTAAAAAATTTTACTTTAGACTAGAGTATAGTGGATACAGGTATGTACGGATACTATGATATCTATACCCGCCCCGCTAACATGCGAGTATAAAAAATACTCTACCCGTTACGTGCGGATATCTAATTTCAATATTCATTTCTTTCCCGTTGCGGGTTTTATCTACAAATGTTCGCGGGTACGAATTTTTTTGACATCCCTAGTTATAATACAGAATGTGTATGTTTTATGTAGTGGAATGTTTTTCATAGGCTATGCTTTTGAAAAAAACGTCTCTATTCAACTTAAAAAATTAAATTGCTATAAAAAATTGGTTTGAAAAAAATTTTAAATATAAAAACTAATTACAAATTTCGAAAACAATTATAACAACTCTATTAAATGTATTTATACAAATATAATAACAAAAATATTATTTTCCAAAATAAAAATTAAAGAAAAGGCCTGACTACGAAGAGGTCTCAAATTTATGTGTGTGCATTTTATTCATATCCGCATGTTATTTTGTTAAAAACATCTTAAGTTTAACTTTATTTTTCTCCGATTTCAAATGTTAATACTTTTTCAATATTCCACTATCTATACTTTATCTATATATGTACATCTATTTATAAAGTTCACTATTAATTTTTTGTGTTCTATTTATTCTTAATGAAATCACATTTCACAATATATTTATATCTTACTTTAAAAATGACCGATGCATAAAATTATATATCTCTATCTGATACTTGTCATATCTTATACATATATATTATATATGTGATGATAGGTATTAATTATTAGTATTGATATTATTATTATTACTTTTATTAATAGTACTATTATTACTATAATATATCACTATTATTTATATTAGTATTATTAGTTGTACTTTCTATAATCTATTATTTTATCTTAAAAAAATCAATATTAAAATAATATTTTTTAATTAATTTGTTATAAAGAAGAAAGAAAAATATCCATAATTAATTATTTAATTTGTTTAATATTATCAAACTCTCTTATTTAAATATTATATTTATGACTATATATAATTAACAATTAAATATAAACATCTAAATAAATTATTTATCTAAATATAGTAATGATCATAAAAAAACACACGCACCACCAAGTATATATAATGATTCTTTTAACATTAATTTTATGTATTATGTTTATTTTGTACTAGATAATATTACACAGTATTTATATTTTTCTTTAAAAATAATTGGTGAATACATATTTTATTTTAATATAATATATGACTTAATTTAATAAGTATCTCAAATTAACTATTATGTCAATTTTATAATTTAAAACAAATAAATTTATATCAAAATATTATTTTTTTAATTTGATTATTATTTTTTATATTTTATTTTTGTTATTATTAATGAAGTTATTAATAAAAATTATTATTATTATTATAAATGTTATATTACTATGTATAAATACTTTCTTTCTATGACCATTACATTAATTACATCAGAAATCAATACTAAAATGATGTTTATTATTTTTAACTAATTTATTATAAAAGATATACTTATAACAAATTATTTAACTTTTTACATTACATAACTTCCTATTTAAATATTATATTTATAACTATATGTAATTATAATGCTTAAATATATTAATATAAATATTTTATTTTTTAAATTTAATAATAATTAGTTAATTAATTTTTTTTATCACAAAATTAAAAAAAAAAATAACGATTCACGGGTCTAATACTATTTGTAGTACAAAACTAGTTGTAGTACAAAACGAAATTTCCACCGCAAGTTATATGGTCTTTTAAAACAAGCACATATCATGTTCATGCATAAAAGATTTGTGCCATAAGGTAAACTTTTGTTTCACTAATTGGTTTTAAATCATTTTTTTCAACAATTAATTTCACATTATTTAAATTATTATAAAAGTGTAAATGAAGTTTTACAACTATAATATCACTTATAATGCTACTTTTTATGTCATCTGGTTATTTTCATCTAACAACTGCTTCATATTAAAATAAATGATTATATATGCAACAAATGAGATTGGTTAATCTTAAAGCACATTGTTATTCAACATTTTTTTTTTAAATTAGTATTTTTAAGGTTATTAAAAAAAAGTCATGCATCATACTTCCAAACATCTTCAATTCTTCCAGAAAAAAAAAGGCTAGTTACTGAGACAGAAAATTCAATTTAGGAGCTCCTTATTTTCACTGGTTCCAGATAATGCAAAACCAAGTTTTTCCACTATAGACATATCAAATTAACTCATTAAGAACTAATCCAAGACTAGACAACTCTACATATGAATTTCAGGTAGAACTTCAAAATGTGCAGCTGATGCGTAAACTTGTCTTTACAAAGAAATATGATAATGAGGCAGTTTATAATGAAAAGAATAAAGCAGCATAAATGTCACAAAAACATTAAGAAACACTCTTCCACCTAATGAAGAAAAAGTAATAAACCATTGTACTCACAATACTTCAAATATTGCACAGGTCTTCAAACATTCTTCCTTAAACACAATTTCACATGTCTAAGAGAAATTGTTGAATTACAAAATCCCATGGTAATCTCACTAATGAAGACCTAGAAAAGTCTCATTCTCCACCAAAAGTCATCTTTTGATAAGATGTATTCAAGTTTTTCTAACAAAACTAACTTCCTAAAGTTCTTGTTCGTCTAATATACAAGAACAGAACACTTCCAAAAAAAACTTAGTCTAGGTTTTAATTGATATTCCATGTACATGATTTCTTAATTTGCAATTAAACTATATGATTAATAGTTTTTCAAAAATTATTGCCACGGAACAAGATTCAAAGCCCGTCGTAACTGTGAGGATTTTACAAAATTCCCTCTCTTTCTGAATTCAATGTTACAATCCTTTGAGTACTTTTTGAAAGAGAGTATCCTGTTATAATGATTTGGTACAGACTTCCAACCATCTCTTCCAAGAGCAATCTTTTCCAGAGATTTTCCATTCTTTAATAAATATTCTATCAGCTTAAATTCTTGTTCCCCATCTTTAAAATTATTCATTTCTATTACCTTAAGACGTTCAACGAAAGAGACTGGAAAAGTCTGCTTCAAAATAGAGCCAAATTCATAATCTTCACCCAGATACATGATGAACACCTGTTCATGGATCATATATTAGAACTGCAAATTCATAGCAATTAGTCATGGCACCAAAATATCAAACACCACTTACCTGTCTGAAAACAAGCACTTCGAGATTAGGTGAATTTTCAAACAAATTCAACAAAACTTCATCAATCCCATAATATTGACAATTAAGCTTTAACTCCTTCAGATTGTTGAAAGTTGAGATCACCGGTGGACAGAAATAGAGAGAGCCTTCCAACATAAAGAAAAACAAAAATTAGATAACAACGAAGAGAACCTTCCAACATAAAAGAACAAGAATTAGATAATAACAACAAAGGTCTTCTTCTATGAACTAACACTTGAAGAAAAAGACTTCGAAGTCAAGTCCAAGGCAACCAACCACATTTATTTCCATTACTCAATTTAAAACCTTGGACAAGCCAATTAAACAAAGATAACAAAAAAAACACACCTGCATAAAGTCTTCCGACAAACTCAGTGATCTCACATCTTGCAATTCAGTAAAAAAATTGGAAGCATATTGAGCTCGTGAGGAAAGCTCATCATCATCTTGCACGTGGAACGGAAACTTAGTCTCTATGACAACATCTTCGATAAAGAAGAAACTTTGAATTATATGCAAACTAAGTACATTACCACTTATGAGCAAAAACTTCATATTAGGGGAATCTAAGGTAACTTTATGCCGTCCATCGAGAGATAACAACAAAGTCTCAAGACTATCCGACTCCACGAAAACATTAAACTCTGATTCAACTCTCTCATCCCAGGAAAGCATCAGATATTTGAGGGAAGAACTCGACACACGAAGAGCTTGAACCTCCATGCCTTCTTCACTCTCATTCAAAGACCCCATATTCAACACCAGAGAATCGAGTGAAGGGCACCCTTGGAGAAGCCTCTGAACAGAATATTCATCCACCAACCTGAAGGAGAGCAAGTGAAGGTCCTTGAGGTTCGAGAACAAAACAAATTCAGGAACATTCCAACCCACGCTAAGGTCTAGACGCAAGCCATCTAGAGTCTCAGATAGGAACATTCCAGGTGGGATAGTAACACAACATGGACCTGTTGTTTTATCCATTCTAACCAAAACTTCAATATGTAGGATCCTGTAAGTAGAAAGCGCAACAGCGATGAACATCAACAGTGACTCGAACCCCAATCGGAAACTCTCCACAAAATGGCACACGCATAGTCGAATCCCTCTAATGGGTGCCTTGTTTTGCTGTCCAAGCACTCTGATAGCGAACCTTATGAAAAGATCAAAGAGTCTATGAACTTCAGAAGCATCGCCATTCACACAAAAATTTAAATTAATTGTGGTCTTTGAGAGAAAAAGGTGTCTCCATCTGGAGGACAAAACCGAGGTCACTGCATCTTCCTTTGTGTTGAAGCGCGAAAGAATGCGAAGAAGAACACAGTCTGGAAGAGCACTTAACCTATCAGTGGTATCATCATCGCTCTCTGGGGTTTTTCTCATGGAAGATTCAGCCATTTCAATGGATGAGGGTTTGGAATGTGCCATTCGAAAGGTACTAAGAAAGCATTGCTCAACAGAAAAACACCGAGAAAAAACCTGTGTAGCGGTCAGAAAATGGGTGAAACCCTGTTTTTTAGAACGTAATTGATGGGGTTGTGTTTAGGATTCTAATAGGTAGAATGCGAAAGGGTACAAATAAACAACAATTTTAAATTTTAAAGGGAATAAAAAAAATTGTTTCTTGAATTATACTATGATATTGTTGATCATCGTAAAATGGAGCCTTTGTTGGAAATTAAAACTTGGTTTCGTAAAACAGAAGTTACCCTGATTTTCCTTTTTTTTTTTCTCTTTTACAAAAGAAATAAAGGAGAATTTATCACTTTTTAATCGTTTATGTATTATAGGAGGTCGAGCACACAATCTTATATCAGAATTATATTTTAAAGCGAAATTATTGCATTAAGGTAATATAAATTGTCCTTAATCAAAGATTAGGATCTTTTATATTTATTAAGTTTAGATCTGACTTAATCAAGTATAAATTATCTTTAATCAAAGATTAGGATCTTTTATATTTATCAAGTTTAAATGATTCATAAGATATTTCAAAAGAATCATTATTTGATAAATTATATATGAATTGACAATGAAAAGATGTTATAAAATATATAGACTCTTACAAAACTCATTTATTTGATAAATTATATATGAATGGTTAGTATTAATAATATAATTTAAAAAATTAACGTAAATTAATGTTCAATATTTTTTTTCAATGTCATTTTTGATAAAAATTATTATTTTTGTTTCTATAATAATAATAATAATAACATTTAAATAACATTTTTCTTAAAAACAATTATGATAATAAAATATTTATTATTCTAAAATTATTTAAAAAACATTAAAATTTATAATAAAGTATGTAAAATTGTATAAAAGAAAATTATTATTAAAGTATTTTTTTAATTTTAATAATCAATATTTGTACATAATCGGAAAATGGTAAATTTTTACCAAAATAAAAAGTAAAATTGTAACTAAATATAAGATTGCAGTTATCATTAGGATGTCAAAGTGAGTTAGGCTCACCTGTACGGTCTACCAATCCGTCAGGAAAAGGACGGGCTGGGTTAAAATTTCATTAGCCTAAAATAGGCTTTTTATACCGGTTAAAAAAGATTTTTTTATACCAGTTCTAGCATCGGTATAAATATAGGTAGTATAGAAAGTTTGGTCTTTCTATATCGATTCCATGATGGCCATAAAAATTTATTTTTTTATACCATTTCTAAAATCGGTATAGAAAGTTTCTCTTGGAAAGGGAAAGTTATGTAAAAAATGACTTACTATACCGATTATAGTTCCAACTGGTATAAAAAATTACACATTTTACACCAAGTATGACTTCAACCGATGTAAAAAGTGATTTTTTTTTTTATAAAAAAATTATTTTTGCTTCCTACCGCATACCAAACTTGTATATAATTACCCAAAACATCCAGAAAACAAATCTAATTCAATCTAATATTTACATTAAATAGAATCTAATGTTTATATGAAATATAATACTACTCCAAATCGAATTACTATATAAGTCATAAAACACCTAACATCATCTTATATAAACACTTAAAAGAAACGAAGTCCAATACTCACGAACTTTCTTCAAGACTCCTTGATCCATTGGAGATGTGTCATTGAAAATCTACACTATGAATAGTTGAGTCAACAATCTTTTAGTGATAAATACTTAAGATGTGATTTATAAATTGTACATATTACCATATCCCATGAATCGACAATGTTTGTGGATATAATTTTATAAGCCACACAGACTTAAAAGTAGATTAACATTTAAAAAATTTGTTCAAGCTTGTTTACATTTTCTTCTCTAGCATCGTCGTGACCTCATTATAAACTCAAGAACTGAAGTCACACTGCTAACAGACATACCGTACACAGAGTATATGGCAACCATACCTCAAAAATATAAATATAATGAAAGCAGCGTGAGAAATAGTTAATATTATTACATAAAAGTAACATGCCTTATGTGCCTGCTCTTCCTTTAGCTTTGCCACACAAATTTTCTCTATTGATGCCTCAATCTTTGTTCTCATATGTTCCAACGCTTAAAGTAAAAATGGCCTGCAAAAATGAAACAACGTTATTTCATATTTCACTAATTAAAACTATGAGGAATAGAACAACTATTCTTTATGCAAAAGGAAACAATGACACTCTTCATTTCTGCAAAGGAAAACAATTGATACATAGAAACTTGCTTTCTTTGGTCCAGATGTAAGTTTCATCTTCAATCCCAGATTTGCAAGCTCACGCTCCACATCACGAATTTTAGAATAGTTTTCCTCAATGTACCTGAAAACATTTTTAAAAATAAGAAAGAGATATTTTTAAGTATAATTCAACACACTCAAGTCTAAAATTCAAAAATTCAAAATGTTGTACGAAAAAACGAATCATATTGATATATATTATAGGATTAAAGTGACAATAAATAGTTAAGTTTGGGACCACAAAGGACTCATTTTAAATTTCTTGTTCCAAAAACTAATATGAATGCATAGGACTAAAATGTTGTTTACCCATTACTATTATATTTGATTTAAACACAAACTACACACATGTCTTATTTCCCTTTTATACATACTAATTTGCTTTAACTATATATACATGGTTAGCTTTAAGAAAAAAACATAATTTGGTTCAATTTATTATGAGTCACTTGTAGAAACCCAGGGAAATATTAATTATTTCCTCCATTTGCATTTGTCCTTGGACATCCCCACTAAACAGAAGGGGAAACCTTGCAAATGGTTTAGCATCACCAATGTTGAATTGATTGAACAATAAGAATCAGTGGTCAAAATGTAAATTAAAAATTAAATAAATAACCAAAATTTAAACAACGAATTAAGAGGTGCCTAGAGTGAGAGAAAAGGGTTACTTCTTCAATTGAAGTTGCTCTGCTTCGATTATCTGAAAACAAAGCAACAAGAGTGTGAGAGATTGAAGAGAAAAAAGGAGGAATATATAAAGTTTTATCCAGATTTATTCAAATTAATCTATTCTAAAAATAATTATTCTCAATTAACCTTAGAACAAGTTTTCCATAACAAAAAGAAACCAAATTATTTGATGTGTAAAGAATAATTCAGAAAATGCTTAAAGAATATAAATTATTCAAATCATATGAATATTTGATGTTTAAAGAACAATTCATGGATTTAGCATATGAAGAAGAATATTTGAAGAATGATATAGAAAAAGTAGAATATAAAAGTTATCTGAAAACAATGGATATTAGGTTATGGCTTCAAATCAAAACTTCTCCAATATAGAAAAAGTAGAATATAAAAGTTACCTGAAAGTAGAAAAATGCTTAAAACCCAGTATTTCAACTAATTCAAAATATAAATTAATTACTTACGGTGTCAAGTAATTAATGATAGGAATAACTAAAAAGGAAAGTGAGTAACATTAAGTTTAAAGATGAAGTGAAGCACATGAATCATAGTTTTTAAAACAATGAACAAGAAGGAAGAAAACGTACCAATAACACACACAAATTTATCCTATATCTCTTTTTGTAATTAAAATTCATCCCCATTTTAATATTTAACTATAATGAAATTATTGTTTCATTTCAATCATTAGTTAGATTTAGTTAGCTTAGGTTAGTTAGATTACCTAGAATAGAGTAACTAATATAAGTATGGATATAATCTCACGAGTAAACTTTTTGATTAAATTATGTTTTAGTTAATAAATTAGTTTAGTAAACCAATAGATAATTAGTTTGTAGTGTAGTATATTATAGTATAGTATAATTAATTAACTTAAGTAGATAGGATAATGTAGTTTAGTAAATGTTTCAAACCACATGTTGAGACCACTTCTGACTCCCAAAACCATTTCAAACCACTCAAATGTTGCAGAAACTTCTACAATCTTAAGAGTTTACTTTTTATCTACAAAACATCTTAATTCATGTTACTTTCAAAATAGTAAAAGTAAAAAACTAATTATACATGATAAATTTGAACTTAAATGATGGTGAAATTACAGTGTATAAAAATTTTACTGATCAAGGAGTATAAAACACTAAATATCTTAGCATTTTAGGTTTGGTTGAGTATTTGTGATAGTAGCCCAGGTAAAACAAATTCAATATGCATTAAGCAGACAAAAAAAAATGTTCCCTGACAGCTACTTATCACAAAGAATGTGTTGAATTACAAGGTTAATCCATACCTTCATAAGAACTGTCAAACTATTTTTTGTGGCTCATACCTTCATTTATGTAGTTCTTGCATTCCTCTTCATCTAGGGAGTTAAAACTTGGTTTCGTAAAACAGAAGTTACCCTGATTTTCCTTTTTTTTTTTTTTTCTCTTTTACAAAAGAAATAAAGGAGAATTTATCACTTTTTAATTGTTTATGTATTATAGGAGGTCGAGCACACAATCTTGTATCAGAATTATATTTTAAAGCGAAATTATTGCATTAAGGTAATATAAATTGTCCTTAATCAAAGGATAGGATCTTTTATATTTATTAAGTTTAGATCTGACTTATTCAAGTATAAATTATCCTTAATCAAAGATTAGGATCTTTTATATTTATCAAGTTTAAATGATTCATAAGATATTTCAAAAGAATCATTATTTACGATATATTTTACCCGACTCCAGAGTTTTAAATTTTGAATGTACTCCTCTCACATCTCTGCTTTAAGATGTCACTGTTTGACATCATGACAAATGAAAATGAAAAGACGTTAGAAAACATATCGACTCTTATAAAAATAATTTATTTAATAAATTATATATAAATGGTTAGTATTAACAATATAATTTAAAAAATTAACGTAAATTAATGTTCAATTTTTTTTTCAATGTCATTTTTAATAAAAATTATTTATTTTTTCTAATAATAATAATAATAAAATTTAAATAACATTTTTCTTAAAAAACGTTATGATAATAAAAATATATTATTGTAAAATTATTTAAAAATATCATTAAAATTTATAATAAAGTATGCAAAATTGTAAAAAAAATCATTATTAAAGTATTTTCTTTTTAATTTCAATCATCAATATTTGTATATAATTGGAAAATGGTAAACTTTTACCAAAATAAAAAATAAAATGGTAACTAAATATAAAGTTGTAGTTATCATTAGGGATGTCAAAGTGGGTCAGATTCGCCGGCCCGACCCACCAGTCTACTAGAAAAAGGGCGGGCGGGTTGAAATTTCCAACCCGTCAATCCGTTGTGGTCCGATCAACCTAGCCCGCCCAACTGGCTGACCAAAGGGAGCCAGCCCGTCAACTTTTTTTTTTATGTTTATAAATTAAAAATAAATAAAAATTTTATATTATATAAACAAAATATATATATATATATATATATATATATATATATGTATGTATATAATCTATAAACAAAAATTTAAAGAAAGTTTTAAGAAATTAAAAAAAAAAAGTGGCGGGCCAGCGTACCCTGAGACGAGACATGTTGAATTGTCCAACTTGTTTCTTTGCGACGAGCTAGCCCGATCCAATCCGTTTTTGGCGGGTCAAAGGCGAAACGAGCCAAAACGAATCAGACTGATCCATTTTGCCACCTCTAATCATCATATTGTTTGACTCTTCATATTGTGTGGCATATGCATCTAGGCCACATCAGTGGTGGCACCTTGGTTATCTTGTCCAAAAGAGGGTTATTAAATAACTAGAAGGTGAAAGTTTTTTTTTTTTTAATATTGTATTTGGAAAGTAGAACAAACAAAAGTTTTATGAGATGCACAAGATGAAGCCATATTGGACAACATCTATGTTGATTGTTTGAGGCTTCAAAAGTACCACTATTGGGAGGTGCCAAGTATTTTCTCTTTGTCATCAATGATAATTCAAGGCCTAAAGCTCATTTCATTAAAAGCCTGTTAAAATTCATCTAGTTAAACAAGTTCGTTTGCTCTTTATGATTCCTGTATTGAAAAGTCTAATAATCATTATTTGGATTAATTAAGAGCTAAATACAATAAAGCATAAGACATGGTAATGTTTTATTCGTATGACACAAGTGTTCCTCCTAAATTTGATATTGGACGTAGATTAGAGTTCGTTATCACTCTAATTCAAGAGCATTATCTTCTTAGTGTTATGTTGTTCTTCATTCTTACTCCTTGTTATTTTTTCTTTTTAATTTCTTGTGATGTTTGTGTTGGATGTTCTAATTTTTTTATGAACGTGCATTAATGCCATAAGATATTGTTGTGATAAACATGAAATTTTTATCAACTATGACTTCAACAAAGTATCAAAGTTGAGAGTTCATAAGAGTGAATGATTTCAAATTGTCACTAGTAGAAAATAGGCTTATTATGACAAGTAAAATAGGTTTACTATGAGAGGTATTATGGCACCATAGTTGCAGGAGTCATAATAAATGCGCATCTTCTATGACATCGCAAAAACCGTAAGTCATACTTACTATAATAGGTGTACAAAAACCTGTTAGAGGCGCGACAAAGAGGGCAAACGAAGCGACAAGCAACGTCGGTGGAAAAATGGTCCAAATGGCGACATTGGGAAAGGTTGATGACGACAATGCTTGTGGGAGGCGACGACAACGCATGAGGGAGGCGACGACAACGCCAAATGACAACAACAAGTGTCTGGACTATTTGAGGATGTGAACTACTTGAGAAAGAAGGGAGACAAGAAAGAGAAATGAAGGGAAAATTAGGGATTTATAGATACTATGAAAGGTCTCCCAAAATATGTCATAATATATTTTCAACATAATTCAATTTTGTCATCGCGACCACTTACTATGATAGGTTCACTACACATGTCATAATAAGTTTTCTCCTTTCACTTATTATAAAAGGTCTGCTTTTACCTACCATAATAACTATTACTTTTATTACTAAAATGTCACCGGTCAACTTATGATGACATATGGCTTATACCTGTGATAATAAGTCGTCATAGATTCCTCTTTTTCCACTAGAGTGCGGTGGTTGAAGATGTGTGAGTTTATTGTTCAACAAGACCTATTGGAAAGCTTTAGAAGGTGAATCTAGCTAGACGTTGTCATGGCTAAGAAGGAAAATAAAACACTTTTATAGAAGGCTCAACAACTAGTGCAAAAATCACTTTAATAGCAACTTTTATACAGATTATAATCAATCCGATATAAAAAATGACGTGGTGGAAGAATTGTAAATATGATAAGACTTTCATATTGATTGGACCCAGAACAAGTATATAAAGTGGAGCAGTAAAAATTTTGTAATAAATTACAAAAACTTTGTATACCGATTAAACTCATAACCAATATAGAACGTGACGCGATGACAATTGTATAATAAATTGCAAAGACTTTCTATATAAGTGATGACAATTTTATAATAAATTACAAATACTTTCTGAATTAGTAAGTCTGTTCACTTTATTTATCTCGCAAAAACTAAATCTCACAAACTCCTCGCCAAAGTCATATTCATTTAAAAAAATTATTTAAATTTAAATTTTAAAAATTCATTTTTAAATAATTCTATTTAAAAATTTTAAAAAATAAAATATTAAAATATTCAAGAATAACTATAAATACTCGCAAATATAAAAATAAATGAGAACTTTTTTTCAACAAATGTGTAATTGGATAAAACTCTTTTAAACAGAACCGAGAAGAGATAAACACTACCTACAGTCCTTACCTAACCCACTACAAGAAAAAATGGGTCATCACTAACTCCAACTCAAAGCAAATATGCGTAATGCAATAAAAGTGTCCTGAGAAAATTTTTGCAAGCAATTGAAGCTTTATTATGAAACATGATTTTCTCAAAATAAAAATATTCGATAATTGATTTCACAGCAATGGAAGAGCTGGAATCTTGTGGATTTTTGTTATGTAAGTCTAGAAAAACCCAATTACATCCAAAAGAGGGAAAAAGACAAAATTTGTGATTGAAGTTTTTGTTTTAGAGTTAACCATATTGTGATGAAAGTTTATTTTATTATAACAATAATGAATATATGAAGCTACGAAAAGTCGCCATTTACATTGCTTCTGAAGAAAGCCCTAATGATGTGGTTTGTTATGGACGATAGTAATATTGAGAAGTCAATGGCGTATTGGCCATGCAATTATGGGTCATGGCATGCATCTTTCCATTTACAAATAGACCTTACATCATCACATGTCTATATAACATGGATGTGCATAACTTTGCAAACAACATATAATAAGAATATTTTTCAATGTTTTAATATTCAAAATAGTGTAATATGGATTCTCAATTCTTCATTTTCCTTCTCCTTCTTCGTGTTGTTGTGCAAGGAAAGATGGACACAGAAACAAGGTTCGATCAAAACTATGAGGTTATTTGGGGTGATGATCATGTTGTGTCTTTAAACCAAGGGAGACAAATTCAGCTCACAATGGATAACTCTTCAGGTTAATATAACATGTCTTTTTTGTTTGCATCTACTTTTATTTTTCAATTATCTTTTACTTTATATACTTTAGTATTCTCCCCCCTAAATAATTCTTTTTCAGTAATAGGATAAATAAAACACTTTGTTTCATCTTTATTTATATATATTGAATATGTGGAACAGATATTAATCAATCATTCAGAAGGACAAAAAAAATTTGTACGTATTGAACTTTAAGATGTAAAACTTTTATGCTATGTTTTACTATTAAAACAATTTACACTTGTTATAAAAAGGTTATATTTTAAAACATAAAATATGTTTGTATTTTAAATTTGAATATAACATTAGAATTTATTCATATTTTAAATTTATAGATAAGTAGATATAATCTTTTCGATGTCATGACGTTAAACTTTTTTAATGTTAAGAGACATTTTTTGTTTATATTTGAACCGAAAAATGTCAAATAATTCAAATGTCTGACATGAACTATCCATTAATATATAAAAGAAATCTTAATAAAATTAAGTTAGAACAATTATCTCTATTTATTTTTAAAATTTTGGACTATATAAAATTTTAGAATATAAATAAATTTTAATTTTACCTCAAAGTTTAGTACCTAAAAATATATTAAATATTTTTTTTTAAGTTTTTGAAGAGATCAAAATATCTAAAATGCCCTTTATATTTAATATACTTATTATTGTTGATAAAAAAACGCAAAATTAAACTAAAAAAATCATGTGTGAAAATTTTATGTAAAAGTGATGCGGGACGTTATTATTAAATCATATTCGAGATTACTATAATTAAAATATGTAAAGTCGGTGATTCTTGTTTTTAGGTTGAACTAGTATTACAAAATCAAATAAAAGCTGATAAAAAAACAAAAAATCAATAAAAATTCATTCAATAAAAGATTACCCCTTAGTAATCTTTAAATAAACAGAATTACAAATTCTCTTTTAAATAAAAAGAGAAAACATTACCCCCTTAGTAAATAAGAAATAAGAAAATAAACATATAAAGTAATTTCATTGAAACTATATTTTCTCTCAATTTTTTTTTTTGTATTCTTTCAATTGGTATGAAAAAATGATGAAAAAATTGTTGGAGGTTTCTTCTCCTTTCTTACACTTTTATTGGTAGCACAAATATATTGTTTTATACATACATATATATGTTTTCAACAGATATGACTTAATTATTTGATTAGCCACTGGATCAATGAATTTAAGTAAGTTATTATCTAACATTTGGTGTTAATTATTTTTTATTATACAGGATCTGGATTTGGATCAAAGATGGCATATGGGTCTGGATTTTTTCATATGAGGATCAAAGTACCAAACAGAAATTCTGCTGGAGTTGTCACAGCTTATTACGTGAATTCTCTTAACTTTAATCCTACTTAATTAAGAGATAATCTCTTACAATTCATATATTTTAATTTCATCACACAAAGAAAAATTGATATTACGACTTTCAAAAGTCAAACTCATTCAAGTAAGAATGTTGAGAAGGCTTTCTTTATAAAAACGCTTTCTACAACAGAAAAGTGTTTAAGACAGCAAAAATTAAAATTTATAGAAATTTACTTACATAATCTTTTAAAAATTTTATTTTTAAATTGTACATAAGTTAATCTTTAATAATGAAGAAGTTAATTTTAATTCCTTCAGATCTTTTAGAAAGAATTTATGCAGAAACTCGTTTTAACTTGTAAAAAGTATATTTATATTTTTTTTTTTCTTTTTCTCATGATTTTGGAAACTCCTGTCGAAACAAATCCTGTGAAGATACTTGGGCATAGTCGAAAGAATTTACAAAGAATGAAAAATGAAATACATTTTTTTAAGTTAATAATTGGTTGACGTTGCCTCATAATTTTTTCAAATTCTTGTTTCTTTTTTAATTTCTGTATAATTTAATTTTAGTTTAGAGAAAAGGCTTTTTTCCTTTTTCTTTTTCCTGCTGAAAGAGAAGCCATATATTGTCAACATCATCCCACACGAAATGTCTTTATGCAAAACTAGCATACGTGTGTCTATGTATTTTTTAAGTTTTAAGAAAAAAATTATAAATTGTAAATATTAATGCAAAAACTGCAAATATGATGAAGGAAAAAAAATGAAATTCACAACAATTTTTTAAAAATTAATATAGTAATTATTGTTAAAAAATCAATTAACAATATTATAAAAAATAAAATTAAAATTAATGTGTACATAAAATAGAGAATCTATATATATATATATATATAGATATAGATTATTAACTTTTAAAAAGAAAAAAAATTTAAAAATACAACATTCATAGTTATTACTGCTCCTCACAAAAATGGGCAAAAAATTGTATTATATTTATATAATTAACTAGCTGAATTTAATCAATATACTTATTTTGCACTCCAATAATTAGGATTTTTGTTTTCATTAATAAGTTGTTTAAATCACATTTCTGATAAAAAAAAGGTTAAGTTCTGATAAAGAATGATCCTCTGCAGAAAGTAGAATTCAAGAGCTCAACAATTAAGACAAAATTTGCATTCATTTTACCTACAATAGTTTGATATCTTCCCTAGTTATTCTGCATAACTAAAAGTTTGTATTGAATTGTGTTGCAAAGTTGTTAATGTGTTTGATGTATTGCAGTTAAGTTCAGAAGGAAGTAAGCATGATGAGTTGGATTTTGAATTCTTGGGCAACAGAGAAGGGAAGCCATATAGATTACAAACCAATGTATTTGTAGATGGCCAAGGGAATAGAGAGCAAAGAATTCGTCTTTGGTTTGACCCTTCTGCAGATTTTCACAGTTATAGAATTCTTTGGAACCAACATCAAATTGTGTAAGATGCATTACATTTCTTTTCTTTTTCAAGAGAGGAGATTCACCAACTTTCTCAATTTTCATGATAAAAATGGGAGTGTGTTTTCAGAAAGTTGAAGATGATGAATTTGAGAAGTTTTTATAAGCACTTTTTTTATGCATGTATCTGAAATGAATTGGCAGATTTTACGTGGATAACGTGCCCATTAGGGTGTACAGGAACAAGACAAATATTGGGGTGGGATACCCATCAAAGGCAATGCAGATAGAAGCAACTTTGTGGGATGCAGAAAGCTGGGCAACAAATGGAGGCAAAACCAAAACTGATTGGAGTTATGCACCATTCAAAGCAAATTTCCAAGGTTTTGATGTCAGTGGCTGTCAAGTTTTAACCTCAAATGCCAAAAATTGTTCTTCTGATAACTACTGGTGGAATAGCCAGAAGTTTTGGCAGTTGGATCCTTTAAGACAAAGTCAATATGAACGTATCAAACATAAGTATATGACCTATGATTATTGTACTGATAGGAAACGCTACCCTGAGATTCCCTTGGAGTGCCTTTAATTAACTCATGTATATGTTTCAAAAGATTGAATCATTTGCAACTACTGCTATTGGAATTGAAATAGTATATCTTTTCAGTGAATTTGTTTACTAAATGTTAGTATAAGAAAATGTTGTGGAATAGTCCAAACAAATTTATCATACAAGTGTTTACCACACAATGATATATATATATATATATATATTTTGCATTCAAATTAATCATTAAAGTAGTTTAATGATATATACAGTTTTTTTTATATATATTAGGGTAAAATTTGCCCAAAAATTACAAAAATAGGAATTCATAAAATAATTACTAGTCATACACCACCAAGATGTGTGGACTCATGACAATTTCAAAAGAAAAATCGTGAGGTCTTCATATGATTTCTTCGTAAATTTCTGAAAAAATTAAAGTCATTAGAAGTCATGTTGATTTCAAAGTTAATATTTTGTATTGTGAAATTGTCAATTACAACTTGAGAAAAAAATATTAACACGAGATGACTCATGATGACTTCACTTTTTCATAAATTCACGAAACAGTCATGTGGACTACTCACGATCTTGCTTTTGAAGTCGTCATGAGTCCACACAACATAGTCCGTGACTAGTAATTATTTTCTGACTTATCCATTTTCATAATTTTTGGACAAATTTGTCCCATAGACCATGTATACAACATTGTTTTAAGCATATGAATTACTTTACTTTATGAATGATCTCTTAAACCAGATGAAACTAGCATAAGCATCTCAACAATGGTCCAAAACCTTAAGCAATCACTGAGAGAAGTAACAAACAGTTCATCTTATGGGATTAACAACACTACTATAACTCATAGAAATGTGAAACAAGATCTAAATCTGAAGCATTATCCTACTAAACTCTTGCATTTGATCCTCAGGCAAATCAAGGCATATGTTAATGCCTCCTTGATCTTGTGGCCCTGGCAATAGCATGACCAAACCAGGCTTAACTTCAAGAGGAGTAGCACACTTTAGTCTACCCCATGCAAAAAGCTGTTCCTCTAACCCCAATCTCCACCATGCCACCAAGGAAAAACTATCTTCCATACAAGGTGCTCCTTTATTCACTTCTAACCAATCTATCCCTGACTTAATATACTCATCATTCAACCTTTCAAGCCCTTCTTGCACCTTCCTTATGTGACATGCATCTTCTAGCTCCTTCAGCTCCCTCACTGTTGCTCTTGCAAAACCAGGCACCAATGCATTTCCTGCAAACCCATCTGGGAGTTCAGGAACAACCCTTTTCCTCACATCCACTGGAAACAGCATTGTGGACACTTTTTCCTCTGACATCCTTGTTGCAATGCTCCTTGCCTTCCATATTTTTGCAGCAACAACCTGAAAAGTGCTTGTGTTCTTTAAGGTTTTGTCCTCCTCCAGGGCTTTCTTTTTGAAGCTACCAATGCTCTGTGGCGACAAATGAAGAACATGAATCTGGTTTTCTTGCAGGGATTGTTTGACATTGGTACCACTTTTTCCTCTGAGAGTGAACAAGTTGTGTGTCACAGAGGATTTTGAGTACTCAAAATGTGGATGGCTTACAATTGGAGGGGTTCTTGCTCTCAGCAGAGTTCTATCTGCATTAGGTACTGTGATGAGATCCTCACCTCGTGTTAATGCACCTAAGTTTACCTCAAAATCTCTTATTGCAAAACCGTCCAAAGTGCAGTGATTGTAGTGAGAAGCAAGTGCCAAACTTCCACAACCAAACTGAGTCAGCTGTCATAAACAACAAATAATGTACTTCACTTACAGTGCTTATTCTTTGCATTTATTTAGATTTGATGTCTGAAATAGCTTATTCATCAGATTTAAAATTGTGGCATAAATGCTTGTGTAGTTATATGGAACAATTTATGAAAAAGAAAAAAACAGTTTATAGTATGGTGATAAGTTATTTGTAACTTATTTCAGTAAAATCTCTTTGTGGAAACATAACTTATATGAGAATAGTTTAACTATATTCCTTCTTCAATTAATCTACGAATTTATAGTATTATCATTATAATTTGTTTACAGTGATCCTGTTCCGATCTCAAGTCCGTCGAGTGACATTGTTAGATCCGATCTTGAGTCTTTTGAATGATATTGTTAGAGTCAATTCTTGCATCTGAAGTATTGTCGCTTGGAGTATCGAGTTCTATCACAGTTTTGTCTTTAGAAAACATATCAGAAAATGAAAAGAGAAAGGGATATATTTAAACTTCTCTTGGTCTCAACACCTAAGCAACGTAGGATTGTTGGATGTATGAGAACAAATCCTTCGTACTTTTGTGTTTAAGAATCAAGATGAAGAAATGAATTGATTGAATGGATATACAAGAAGCTCGTATAATTGGATCAAGATAATTTTAAAGGTCTGTTGTTACACAGGCATGCAAGTTGTAGCAACACGCAAAATCATTTGAATCAAATTGTTTAAACAAGTTTGTAGTTTTATAATATATGTGACTCTTTTCCATTTTGACATGCTTAAAATTTTTCTTTATGATTTTATTCCACACTCAGCACACTAATCTCATTGTTTTGGTATCTATAAGATTTTAATCTTTTGAATCTTTATCAACTACATCATCACTTAAAACTGAACTTCACCTTAGAGACTAAAATGCATGGAAATGAAGAGTACAAACAGATAAAAAACTTGAACAAAGAATGAATATAAGGATGAAAAACATTCAATACTGAAAACATGAGTTTGACAGAAGTAAAAGGAGCCTAAACCTGTAAGGATGCAAGGGGTTTTTCTTTGAGATCAGTTTCTTGGTCACACCCTTCATGCAGAAAAACAACTAATTCCCTCAACAGTGGATTAGGTGCAGAAATCACACCAAATTCACTCAATTTTCTGTCAGTTCTTGCAGCTGCAACTACAATGCCAGCACCATTGCAGTCAATTTCAAATCTCTGAGTCTCTTCCAAACTTGGCACTAGTCTACCAGCCATAAAATCATACTGCACAAGCATTTTACCAAGTGCACTGTATAATTTGCTACAAATCTCACTGAAACTCATTTGGGTGTTTGGAGGGTCAAAAAAGGAGGCAGAATCTTGGTAAACAACAAGGGACAGATCAATATTTGACAAGAACATTCTCTTGCGTGGTGTAGGTTGTTCAGGAACAACCACAATTTTCTCTACCAGTTCAATCTTACCCATTCCACACAATAACACCAACCAAGATTTTTAGCCACTAATACACACTTTTTTGTTCATTGGTGAATAAATGGGAATTTGGCAAAATATATATAACATGATTTTGACAATGTGAGGAGAATTCAGTTTCGTAATATTAATTACTATTAACTTACACTGATTCCTGTGTGTTGTTAACGTACATGGAGTTATGTATAATACTTTTCTACACAAATGTGTTTTGATTATTTGTTCATACATTTATTGTGTAACTCACTGCACTTACATTTATTTCTCGGCATGTGACACAAGATGTAACTATTGAAGGTAAATTATATACTTTGGTTACAGTTTTAACTACAGCATGTTACTTTTTCCTTTTGTGATATTTGAAACCATAAATGCTAGTTTTGTCTGAAACTTTCCTTTTCCATCTCTCACTAGTCAAACCATTTTATTCTCATTAATACATCTCACATTCACTGTTTATCTCTACCATTGCTTGCATTTTTTTTTTTAATATGAATAAGTAATTCTTGAATGATGATTAAAAACGCTATTATCATTAAACTTTAATTTTTATATTAATTAAATTCAAACATAATTACCTTGAATAATTTGTAGTTTTTTATTTTATTATAAAAATAATATTAAATGGGATCACTTATTTTAAGATTATTCATATATATATATATATATATATATATATATATATATATATATATATATATTATTTAATTTTATTAATAAATTTGAAATTAAGTCAAAACAAAATAAGCATTTCATATTTGCTTTTTTTTATTATTTGAAAACTGATTATGGGAAAACATTAATTTACTTTACGTTACAACATCCTTTTCAGTTTATTGAAAAATATTATAAGGACGAGTTACCCATACTCTAACATTAATTATTATCATTATTATTAATAAAACAAAAGCATTTTAATTGAGAATTACAACTAAATGCAAAATATCTTAAAGTTATGAGTCCAAATTATTAAACCAATGAAAATATTGTTTGCAACTATACCAGTTTTATCTTTAATTTTTCAAATACAATACGAACTGTTTTTAATTAAGAATTCAACACGTGTCAGCAAATTTATAACCACTCAAACACTTTTGGTAACTAAGTACAACTAGATTTTTTTTTTAACATTTGCGTACAACTTTATTTCTATATAGTAGTAGCATAATGAACTTCACAATACGAAAATTGGAATATTTTAATATTACATGCACTACTTGTGGCCCACTTCCACAAGCATTTTAGCACCCAGTTGTAAATATACTTTAAATTCTTTTAAAGAATTTTTTTGTAATCTATAATAATTTTACCCAATACAAACAAAATTACCTCTCACGAAAGATATGTTTGGTCTTAAAATTAACCAATACATGCACAACTCTTTTAGTTATTTTGATTCATCCTTGCTGTCATTTTGGTACATTTTCATTCATTTTGGATTAAATCTTTTATCTTCCAGTTGTTTGCCAAACTTGATGCAAGAGCAGTTTTAGGAGAGAAGCAAAGTTCGCAAGCTAGTTCTTTTTTTCCTTCTCACGAATTTACAAACACTAAAGTTGTATGGACACTCAAAATCATAAAGAGATTACATTAAAAAGGAAAAGCATGCTTGGTTTAAAAGTATAAAAGGAAAAAACTATCAATACAGGCAAACTTTGTTTTAGTCTAAGCATCCACCACCATCATCACCCATCAAATCAGGTATGTCCAGCCAGCTAAACAAAAAAAAAAAACACTCTATCAATTAATTTTCATGATTTTCTCTTTTAAATATCAATAGCTTGTTTATGCCACTTTCAGCAACACATGGGAAGAAAGAAGATTGAAATGGTAATAGAAGCACCAAAAGGATTTCTAAAAAATACAAGCAAGCTTGACCAAGTCCAAAGTATAAACATAATTATAAGCCTTCTAATGTGCAGTAAGTTATAATAACAAGGGTATAGAAATACATGACCAAAATGTCAGCCTTTTGCCTCCAAGGCTAAAAGTATCTTCTTTCTTGGTCCCTGAAATCAACAAAGTATATCAGAGAATTAAGAAACGAAGAAAATGTTAATAAATTGCTTACATCAAAACTAGAGAAGGATTGACTTAAGATAAATAACAATTTAGGAATTTGTGGGAGTGAGGAATCCACGCTCCTTGATGATACATACCATTGGTATACCCATGGCCTTGAGATCCTCATCAGTCATATGATTGAGTGCAGTCATATCAACCTAAAGAAATAGCTTTTAGTCATAAATATTTAACTTTAACTCTACTGTGCAATTAAAATTCTGTTATAATATTGAATTTTAGTCTAAATGTAACTACATATTTAGATTCCTTTATTTTGATTAAATCATTTCCCTTTTTGCAACCTTCTGAAAGAAAAATTCACAAATATTATTGCTCTAAAAAATAAGATGAAGGAACATGGATTACAAGAAGGCGAGGTAACAGATATATAACATACTTCTTCAGCCTGAAAACTTATGAGATACTTTTCGAGACCCAGTGACAGCAAAAATTCATCCAGTGAAGCGTCAGCCTGTTAAGCAAGAACCAGGGTTATACTGAATTTAATTTTTTCCACAGGTAAAGAAACACATTACCTAGCAAGGAAAATTGTGGTAAAAACAACTGTTCATTTCACATAACTGAATTATTTTGCATGTGTGAATAAAATGTGGGACAGTTTCATCTATTTAAGAAGATAATACAAAAAAACAGAGATATAAAAAGAAGACTAGGAAAAAATTAAAGGATTAAAACATTAAAAGAAACTCATATCCAGGGACAATCCTGGTGTTCCACTGTTTTTGTCTAGTTAATCAATCAGGTTGATCACAAACAAAAATGTGTCATCTACTTTCACTTTCAGTATCATAATAAAAAATGTTTAGTTGTTAAAAGTTATTTCCAGCCTCCCAGCAGTGTCACATCCCAGCAGATTTACAGTTCATTATGTAAAACTTACTTTTGAACCATGGGGAAATAGTTCGGATGGTCAGAAAATTAACCAGTTAGTTCAAGGGAGTTAATAACAGAGTTCTTGCATAAGAAGGCACGTTATCTGTAAAACCATTCATAGGCATAACTAACAAGTTAAGCTCACAGAGTAGTTAGTCTTTGACAAATTAAGTCCTTAATCTATTTATTTATAGATTACTTGATAAGTACTCATCTAATTTAGGATATAGAAGGTCGATCATGATTCATAATTAAACGAGGGGTTACTGTAAATCCTACTGCACACTAATAAACAGTACTGAAAGCTACAACAGCCTAAACAGCTATTAAACATTGAATTATATAATTTTTGCCCTGCATCTAATCCTAAGCTAAAGATTTGAATTTCTAATGTTTCTTCACAAATCCGTCCTACTAAAAATTTAAGTTAACTACATGTAACTACTACTTGTATCTTAGTTTTCAATATTACAGAAACTTTCAACATAGCACAAAATCTATGATACAATTATTGCCTTCCCATCCCATCTTTACAGCTTGACTTTTATCATAAGCATAACGTAACAGCATATTTTGCAAAAAAATCAGTATAAAATTAGTATTACTAACGTCATACAATGCAAGACAAATTCTAGTTCCTACTGGCTAACTTTAAGTGTAATGCAACTATTCTGTTTCAAAAAAGATGGATTCAACACATATAGGGCACAAGCAGATAATCACATATTCATTTTTGCTACTGTTACATTAGACAAAGCGTGAACATGGCTAAAATAATATCAGTCTAGTGAAATTAAATGAACACATACAGTCATTGGACGTCACTCTAATAAAACACCTTAAAATTAAGGTTAGCTCACTAATATAAAGAAACCAATGAATCTGATATATCATAGTAGTAAATAATTAAAATTACTAAGGCAGTCACTGTCATTGTTCTAAAAAAATTATCACTAGTTTGTTTAACAGCAAATGAAATGCTGAATGTAGAGGGAATGGGAGCAACAGAACATGACAAACACTACAACCAATATCCCTGTAAGAGCATTCTAGAAAATCTTGATCAAACAATAAACAAGAAATATGTCAACAATATACCTTTCGAGACACCTTTTTAGGAGTTGGGTTAGCTGATCTTTTGATATGTACTGAAGGAGTCTCAACATCGATACTTTTACTGCTTGGTTTAGCAGCGACTTTAGGCTTTGGTGGGTCATAGTTTTTAGGTTGTGGAGTCATTGTCCCTGATAGCCTTTCACGGAGATCCCTCTCAACAGGAAAAGAACTCTTTCCAGTTTGACCTCCAGGATGCAGGCCTTTCTTTTGAAGCTTGAAACGAAGATCTTGAGCAGTGACCTTGCGATCTTCACAAGTCATTAACACACAGTCAAAACCCATAAAATCAACTATCGGCATCCAACAAGAGCAGCAACTTATACTTGCATATGAGAATAACATAATCAATCCATACTATAGAGCTGGTGTTCATCATCGTCATAGAGATCATGTTTCCACTTGTCATCTTGCCTCTGCCTGCAAAAATCATGATTGGGATACATCACCAAGTCTTTAGTTTAAATAAGCATTTAAGTTTGCAACATAGAAGGTCCACGGTGCTAAACAATCAAGTAGAACAAAGTGAATACAAATAAAACAGAAATAATCCATCCAATGAATGAGCATTGGTCCTAAAAGGTTTCCCCCACGACCAAGATTGCCAGGTGTATTGATCCACCCTTCCCACCTCATGAAAGCAAACAATTCAATGAGTACGATTGCAATTAAGACAGACACTCTCATAATGAAGTACCTGTAAAGAAAAACCTAAAAATAACACCCTCTCCCCGCACACTAAACACGAAGGGCACAAAATATCTAACAGAGCATCACCGAACTCCACATTCAAAGCATACAAATCACATGGCACAACACCAAAACAACGAACGAACAATTTCAAACAAAAATACTCACACTGCTTATATAATCAAAGAGGCTCTAAGCCAATCAGACAATGAGAATCCAGTAATCCTCTGATTGAAAATTAAAATCAACCCTCAATAACACCCACTGCATCATCATAAGCACCCACCCCAGACAAGTATTTACGACAGTTTCACCTCTAAAGGAACTCCTCCCGGCTCCAGGCCAAGCCTTTTCCCCAATTGCTCAATTCCACACATAGAAGACCACATAAAGACAAAGCAGTTCTCCAAACACCTTCACTAACCTAACTCATGAACCCTTATCACTCCAATCCCTTGCCAACACTAGACAGAGACATTCAAAAAGATAAACAAAACCCCTCACAACCATCACACCAAAATCAAGGCACCACTAAGTCAACCCACGCCATCAAAAAATCCAGAATGCAACACCTATATTATCTTTCCACAGTGGAAATAAAAATAATTCATATGCAGTAATAATAACAACACAATAACCTCTTTCCGGTGACTTTGTGTTGGCGAGTAGAATCAGTGAGGAAATTCCCATCAAGACGCTCTTTAACTGACCTCCGAGTTCCAGTCTCCACCCGATCAGAATACATCCTTTGCGTTTGTTTCAAATGAAACCTAAACCTAAACCTAAACACAAACACTTGCTGAAGGTGGACGAATCCAAACTGTGATACGGTTGGTTGCAGAGAATCAAAATCCTATGAATTTGATGGAAAAATGGAAAAAGAATAAGAACACTGGTCCTTGGAGATTGCAAATTTCACCCCAAAAACGAAAACAAAACAAAAAAGAGAAAAATTGGCTTTGGAATTTGGGAGCTGTGAGAGTCTATCAAGTCTCAATGGGGTCGCAGATAGAAGAAAAGATAGTGAATGGTAACCAATAAGGTCGCGTTTGGCGTGGATGCCTTTATAAAAAGATATTGGATTTGGGTATTGTAGTTGGGAATAAATAAACAATCATTCCTTCATAATTAATTGACTTTTCCGAAAACAAAATTCTTTAAGATTATAGTCGTTTTTAACAGAAAAAATTATTAAGATTAAATGTATATAAAATACATTTAATTTTATAATAATTCTTTTACCATATAAAACGTTAGTTTTTTATTTATACGGTGAGAACATATTCACTTTTTTATAATAATAATAAAAAATTATAATTTTATAGTGAATATAAATAATTTTTATAATTTTATATTTGTTTATTTTGTAGTTGTTTTATAATTAAAAAAATATTTAAGTTTAAGAAAACACTTAAACAAAAAAAAACAGCCAAATTTAAAAAAAAAAATATTTAAAATTAATAAAATAATTATTTTAATTTAAATAATTTTTTATTTAAATGATAGAATTGAGAAAGCAGAATTTCTTTATATTTAATAGAGATTCAGTTAAGTCCCATATTATAGATCATGGAAAATTTGAGAAGTTATGAAAATATAATAGAGATATATGATAATATAAGAGATATCTATCTATATTATATATATATATATATATATATATAAAACATAAAGGGGATTTCTCTTTTTGTGTCCACATCTCATAACATTCGTTTTACCTTTAATTATTTTAAAAATTAATTATTTTATAATTAATTTTCTTTAACATTTTTTTAAATCTTTTTTATTTTGACCGTTATTCTAAAAACTCTTTTTTAACAATTATTTTATTTAACAACTATTTTAAAAATTATTATATATGTTTTAAAAATAAATATTATTGAAAAAATTAAAAAATGCGAATACACAGGCGTTGTCGTGCCTATGTGTTCGCTAGTGATATATTAAGGAACTTGTTATTTTATTTTATTTTATTTATATATATATATATATATATATATATATATATATATATATATAACATAATATAAAATATTTATAATATCTCAATCTTAATTTCATAATTCTAAAAATTAATTGAAATAAAATCAAATATTAAGTAAATATTCTCAACAATGAGTCATATAATAAACCTTATAAAAGATCGAACAAATTATGAATGAGACTGCCTTACAGGAGGAGCCTACTATTGAATTCGATGATTGTGAATTTGAAATTAATTTGGACGAAACTGAAGTTGACCAACGCGATGTTATCTTCAAATCACTAGAAAATGTTATCAACCTTGATGACAACATGAGGAATTGAAAGATTCCCTTTATTTATCATGAAATCTCACTCCAAATTAGCAAAAATAATGTCTCCTTGCATAATATGGATTCCTAACATTCATGATTTGGATGTGAATGAGTCAAATTACTTATCCCTCGGTCTTTTAGTGAATTATCTCTCCAAGGATTGTGAAAGATGTTCCATTAGAAATATTCTTGTTATTGCTTTATATGAGTCTATTAATGCACACTAAACGACTTTATTCATTCTCTAATCAGACGAGTCTTGCAATATACATTAGACAAGTTTGTTCATATACTGATTAGACAAGTTTAACTAGGGATGACAGGCCCGCAGAAAAAACGCGAGGCGGGCCAGGGTAGTGAGCCCATAGGCCCGTGCGGGCCTGACCCGTATAGGCCCGCAGCCCGCACAGGCTAGCCCGCGCGGGCCGGCTCGCAAGCTCGCATAAAATTAAAAAAAAAACTTGCACTTGTGTATATTAATTACTTCTTTTATGGACTCTTGCATTAACATTTCAAATTCTTGTATAACTGGAAAAAACAAGTATTATGTAATTTTTAATGTGCTAAAATTTAAAGAATACATTGTGTATGTCATAGTATGAATATGGTGAAAATGTTGAATTATCAATTTATCATCTAATTCCCCAAAGTCTTTACTTAATTTTGTGAACTTCTTAAAGTTTTCCAATTTTTAAACATTGAAAGTTTTATCATAAAAATTAAGAAAAAAATTAAAAAAAAATTATTATTTTTTTTAAAAAGCGGGCCAAGGAGTATGCGGGGCGAGGCGGGCCAACCCGCGTTGTGCGGGCCTTATGCGGGCCGGGTCGGCCCGCATTGTCACCCCTAAGTTTAACAATACACATTAGACAAGTGTGTTCATATACTTATAAAACGAGTTTAACAACACATATTAGACGAGTTTAACAATGCACTAATTAGACGAGTCTAACAATATACATTAGACTAGTTTGTTCATACATTAATTTGTATTTTTCTACATATTCTTGATAACTTTTGGGAGTTTGTCCTATATTTTTGCACATGTTTTATCTTTAGTATTTTTACAAAAGTTTACTATTTATATTTTTATAGACATGTTGGCTTTCTAAACTTATAAATCATTTTTTTCAGGTTGGTTGGGTTCAAAACTTAACTATAAACTTAAAATATTTATTATTTATTTCCTCAACCTTTAAATATATTTTAATAAATAAATAAGCAAATAAACAGCAATGCATGCATAGGCAAACTTTTTGACTCTGTTAATGATATGATTACATAGACTAAGACATAAAATGGTAAAAATTTAAAGAATATTCCTATATTAAGGTTTTCTATAGTACATGAAAATAATCACCATGACATAAGAAACTGAGGTTAAATTTTATGAATGGTGTTCTTTTGGGTATGAGTCTAAGTGTGGCAAATTCTTATTTGGGACATGCTTAATAATAATCTCCCAAAAAGAGTTGAGTGTAATAATGATAGATACCTTACATGAAAGGACAGAGAAAAGAGGGGAGAAATACATAAAATACTCCAACTCACGGATGGTGAACCATAATGCACTATAAAAATGTTGAAAGTTTACAAAGGAGAATATATTTTTTTTCACGGTGAAATTCTGTAGGCATAGAAACTTATCTATGAGGGAGAATTTTCAAATATACCTAACCACCTACTTTGAATTGCGACGATTTCCTGTGTTGATTAACAAATTTTACCATTTGTCCTTGGGTTTTCTCTAGAGAGAATTTCAGCTATTTAAAGGCTTCGTCATGTGTCATCAAATCTTGTGTTATCGCTTCCACCGTAGTCTAATAGACCTAGCTAGGGAAGGGGGAGCTCAACAATACACAATTGCAACAGTGTGCACTCCGCTGCTCCTTAGTAATTGGTGTTGTACCAGTACTTAATATGTGGTATAAAATTTACCCATATTTTAGGTTGTTCGAAATTGAAGCATCTTAGATATGTTTAAATATCCTATTTAGGACCTTAGTCTAGCCATCAGTCTCTTGATGATAGGTTGTACTCATCTTAAGGTTGGTCTCTTGTAATCAAAACATTTCTTTCCAAAATAGACTTAGGAAAGTTGGATCCTAGTAGCTCACAGTGGAGGATGAAATGCCATGGAGTTTAATCATTTCCTTCACGAAAATTTCTATAGTTAGTCTTGTCGAGTATGCGGGTGTTTAATGGGAATAAAGTGAGCATATTTGTTGAGTTTAAAATCAATTGTCGTCTTCTTCATACCAATCCAATAAACTGATTGAGCTATACATCTATTAGTGCGAAAAACTCCTTAATGTCACCCTAAGTAAGTTGTATGATATTCATGTAACAATGTTGGAATCCACTTGGAAGGCGTTGACAAAACTACTCTACTAATCCTTATGAGATGCCTGAATTTCTCATTCTCACTGTGCTGCTAACACCAGTGGTCCCTTGCAAATTACTATCAGTTTTAGTGGTCTTGGCCCGAGATACAATTTTGCTCCCACCATGATAACGAAAGTTTGAAAATTTGCCACAGAAGACAATCATGTTGCTTGTCATGATTCTTTCATAGCATCTTCCACATCATGTTCAATTTCTATTACTCTAATCATTTTCGTTAGATTATGTGATCGAATCTGGTTTTGGATATTAGATTGCAGCCTAACAAAGAAATACTTAACAATTGTTGTTTTGATGTTTGCAAAACTTGGGACACCATTCATTCAAATTCTCTGATGTAGTCCTTGACCGTGACCTTCTCATATTGGTGTATAGCAACCAACTTTTCTAAGATCGTAATTTGCTTTCGACCTTTAAATCTTCTACTTAAAGCTATTGTAAAATCCTCCTAAGAAGAATTATTGTTATTCTGATGCCAAAACTTAAACCAATGATATGCATTCCCTTTCATGATAATCAAAGTCAGACACAGTTTTGTGAGTATTGAAAAAATGACGAGAAGGGGTGGTGAAATTGACTTATTAAAAACTTTGATTAGTTTTGAAAGCTTAAAACAGCTTTAACTTGAATCAAATGAATCACGAAATGAGGATGCAATAGCTATTGGACTACACACTTTTAATCAATCAAAAACATGAACAATCGGCTAATTTCATTAAATAGTTAACAATACAATACAAATCAACATATCAAAATATTAAATCAGTCGACTAAAATGCTAGGAATTCTACAAAACTTTGAATTTACAGTTTAAACCAAAAGCAACACAAAAGACTTATCAAGATTGATTCAAATAAGAAATACAAATATGAGTCAAGCCTCATGTCATGCTAGATTACACAAGAACACTTAAAAGAATATACCAACTACAATTCTTGAAATTTTAAAGCACAAATCAAAAAGAGAACGGATAGAGTCAAGCACAAGGACACATTTTTTTATACTGGTTCACTCAAATCTAAGCTACATCCAGTTTGTCAAGGCAATCCGAGTCTGAGTTGCACTATTTCAAAAGATTTACACAGTTCACAAGATTACACTTTCAAAATAAACAAAATACACACCAAGACTCTTGAATCCCACAAGAATCTCAACAAACACATCAAGATCACACTTGCAGACCTAGAAAACCATCAAGAACCACCCAGAAACTTGAGAAAGACTAAACCTAGATTAAGGCTCTCCCTAGCCAACCAAACATCTCTCTCCAAGTTCCTAAAACAAGCAAAATTGCTCCAAGAAAGATAAAAAATCAATCACCAATGGTTGCACATCTGTATGATCTAGAGAGAGTTTTCCACATAATTCACAATGATTTCGTGTTCAAAATTTGTAAGTCTTACCCCTCTCTTTGGAAACACAGAATGTATAGTCAATTTGTTAACAAATTCAACAGGTTGATTTTTCATTCAATCTAAATTAGTCAATTGAAAAATAAATCAACTGATTGAAAATGTAACGAATAAAACTACTATAGCAAACCATTTAACTTGTTAAAAACCAATTCAACAGGTTAAAAGACACCAACTAGACCCTAGACATCTATACAATGCAAAATGGTTTACACTATGAGCACCAATCTTCAAGCTTTGTGTTCTTCATGTGAAACTCATATTTAGCTCACACTCCAAGCTTGATCAACACATGATTCATCAAGTCTTCACATCTTCATCAATTTAATCATGGTTTCAACACATTCCAATGCAATGGCTTCATACATCTTCATCAAATCTTTAAGCACTAAATCATCAAACCAGTTGTACTAACAATCTCCTCCTTATTTGATGAAGCCAACCTCCATTGAATCAACCACCATTGAATTTTTCTTAGACTCCATTGAATCTTCATTTAATTGAGGAAATACCATCTAAGCATCATCTTTCATTTCTTGCTTAAGCTTCTGAATTTGAAAAATATTTCCAAAAGCAGTACACACAAGATTGTTATATATTTATAATAATATTGCGAAAATAATAGCGTTGCAGTTGTTGCAACGTTAGCAAGCCTCCCTCCTTTTTAGGATGGTGCATGTTGTTGCAACGAGATCTTCTCCACAAGTTGATCCCACATCCACATTTTATGGGATATTTTTTTCCACACTAGACTTCAGTTACAAAGTATGGATTTTTTAAATTGATTCATCACCTATAAATAGGAGCTTAAATCCTCTTCCAAAAGATAACTTTTCTCATCTCTCCTTTTCTTATTTTCTTCCTTTTCTCTCTTCTCTTATATCCTGGGTTACTTACTCTTTGAAGAGTTTATCTTGTTAGTTTATGTTAACCTTGGGATAGATCCAAGATGTTCCTGTTGTACCCTGGGGGGTTTGCGCATATACTGCGAATAAATCCTTAAGGACAGTGTTTTTTTACAAGCCTAAGGAATTTACTTATTTATTTTCTCATCCTATTTTTACTACAATCTTAAGGATTTATCTATTACTTTATTTTGGTCCTTTGGTTCTAGATTATTTTTCGGACTACAAATGGATTATTTTTCTGACGAGAGATAAAATTATGAAGTGGGACATTTTCGCGAACACCTTCTGTCTACGAGAGTAATTTGTTTCAGTTTTTTAGTGCCATTGGTTGGTTGCAGGTTGAGGATGAGTTTCAGGGAAGAGACTAGAGATGCGAGGGATCTTCAAAAACCATTTCTCCACACAGGGAGTTGGTACAAAATGGGTTTGTGACAATCCAATATCATGGGATCCTCTACTCATGTCATTCGTGAAGGCGCTATCTCCGTCCTCTTTTGCGTCCTCATGTCGCCTTGGGTCCTATCCAATTCGGCTTCACTTGTGGTTATTCTTCTCCAACGCAAGGGCCTATAGTACACGATCTAAAGTTCATGTTTATATTAGTGAATATATGTATGTATGTTATGAATTTTATTCTCACAAGTAGTATACATAGTTTTATGTTAGGACATTACATCATTGGTATCATCCTTGATAGATCTATAAGTTATTGTTGTTGTGTTTCTTTTGTGAGAAGTTGTTTGTTTAGTTAAAAGTAGAAAGTTGTTGCTATAAGCTTATGTATGAGTTCACTAATCAAATATCTTGTTATAGTGAAGATGAGATTTAAACCTTTTATGTAACACCTAATTTTTTTAACTTTTTAAGATTTATAACTAACAAGAATTACATAATTAAAATAAACTAGATTCCTATTTATTGAAATCTCAGTGAAAATAATTTTTCTTTACAAACATAAACTTTATTGGAAAGGAAAAACATAAGACTAAAAGGCTACCCCAAACATATCTCAATATTAACCATTATTTCTAGTGTTGCGCATCTTCCTCAATATCTATATAATCATATGTTTTTATGATAAATAACGATCATCGTAAGTGAAAACCACAACCCTAGAACAAAAGGGTAAGCTAACATAACAAAGTAAAAATCTCAATTCTGAAAAATAAACTCAAAAAGTGACTAAAATCCCAAAACATTTGAAAAGTAATAACTATTTTCAAAAATCCTTTCCTTCATTAGAAGTAAAATATATAAGTTCACCAACTTAGGCTCCCAAGAATGAGAGATGAGTCACAAATGGATAAACTTAAACACTTGTCTTTACTAGCCAAAGTCTTTCCAATATCACTTTCCAAATGAGCATTTGGTCTTTCTAAGCTCAACTTAAATTCAAAATAATGGTCAATGATAATAAGTGATTGTCAAAATTTGGAGAATCACGATGCTCAAATCCTAAATTTGTCTCTTACAATGGTAAAAGGAATATCTAGTTATTGAAAGAAAGTTCATTTTTAGTTGAAAACAAAACATACAATTACGAAAACAAATAAATATGAAGGTAAAATATTTTATAGTTTTCTTGATGATTTTTCTTTCAATAGAGAGTAATTTTGTGTTTGTTAAAGGATAAATGAAAATTTTTATGTTGTTTATGCTTATTTGGAAACACCTTTAAAGGTTTGCTATACAATGTAATTTGAATTTGTCTAACATTTATTCTAATATATTCTAATATACGATAATTGACAATAATTTTTTTTTTATTACTATACAGAAAGATCATTGTTTAGACCTCAAATTCCTCTAACAAACACTTGGAATATCAATTGCTACACCATCACCTATCAAACCCGAATGAAGATTTGGAGATATGAAGCTCGAACATGCCTCTTAGAAGATGTGTCCCATGCATTTGACACATCAAACAACATTTATACGACACTATCAATAAAGTATCCAATTTAAAATATACTTTTATATCTCTAACACATTTTTTAGATGACTCCAACACATTGTTAATAAGGACAAACTATTTTCTTAAAACTCATAAACTTATTGCATAAGTTTCTATTATTCTTAGAGAAATATGAAATAAATAATATATGATCATGAATATTTAGATTATATATATATATATATATATATATATATATATATATATTATTGAAACCTTTGGGATAGTGGCATGAAAAAGTAACATACTGATGAAATTAAAAGGGATGATGAAATTGAAAGGGAGAAACAAAGTATAATAGTAAGATTTCAATGTGTAAAAGAGTCATTTAAATTATTGTTATTTTCATGTTTTAGTTTAATACTATTTTACCATATTTTAACCTGTCATCATTATAGGATTTTTTTATCGACTATTATAAAGAAGAATGGGTTATAGAGGATTTGCAACTCTCTCTTAAATAGACTGTACCAATTGATAATATTATTACTTATTATGATAAGGTTAACTTGTTCATACAAGGATTTAAATTTAAAACTCCTTAAGAAATGATCCTTCTTTAGAGACTAACTCCTATCAGTCTTAGAAGTTGACACCTATTAACATGGTGAATTCAAGACTCTTCCTCCATAGGAGTAGGAGTCTCAACGAGGTTTGAACTCGAAACATTAGATTCTTTACAAGACTCTAATATCATCTCAAGTTTGAACCTCATTAAGAATCTTACTCCTACAAAAGGAAAGTCCTAAATTTACCAAATTGTCAAGTGCTACCTATGAAGGAGGAATGTTTGTTAAAGAAATTTGAATCCTTGTATGAAGGTGTTAACCTTTTTGTAACAATGATATCAAAGCTTTACCACGAATCGGTATTTCAAGTTTGAATCTCACTAAGGTTCCTTGTCTTGTAGAGAGGAGTCTCGAATTTACCAGACTATCATGTATAAGAAGAAGGAACTTTTGTTAAAGGATTTTGGAATATGTACGAATAAATTAACGTTTTCCTAAAATATCTTTAGTCATTATTGCTTCAACTCATTCATATTTATTATTATATTCATGATTTTCCATCCAAAAGCACCGAAGAACTCTCTGGATGGAAAAGTTTCTGAAGTTGGAGAATCTGATAATGGTCAGATAGGTGCATTGATATGTCAAGAACAGTGACCTAGTGAAACAAAAAAAAGAAACTAATATGAAATTAAAAATGTTAGATTGAAGTACTAAAGAATACTAATAGGTCTTACCTCAAATTTTATTTATCCAAACAAATAATATCGTTTCCATATCCTCCATTCCTCAATTTTTATGCAACCAAAACATACATTAATGTAAGTTTTTTTTTTTCGGGTATTGTTTTAGATTCATACAGTTGGTTTAAAATTCATTTTGAATTAGATGCATGTTCTGTCATAGTGTTTATTGTAATTGTAAACTCAGGGCATTATGCTTATTTGAAGTTTATGCAAATTATTAGAGTTTATCGTTTGCACAAATATAATGACTCTAACAATAGCGTCTCTCTGCTTCATTTGACAGCTTTAGTGGAGGAACCATGGTTTTTAAATGCAAAGATAGATACTCAATTTTGTAACAAATTTGACATAAAAGGAATCTACTTATGATTTATCAATGTGTTCTCGTATATATGCAGTTCCCAAAAAAGACAATGTAGATGATAAAATTCCCTCGTAAATCTCCATAATTTTTGCTCCACTAATAAGGTTCTACCGCTTCAGTAAGGAAGGAGAGATGTGAAAAGTAAGATTACAATGGATGCAAATATCAATTATTTCATTAAGAAATCACAAATAATAAGCACAATTCAACAAAATCTAGTCAAAGGTGTCGTTTTTCATTCACAATATGAAGTGCACAGTAGAATAAAGATACTCGATTTGATAGATTTCACATAGTAATGAAACTTTTCAATAGCTAAAGTATGATTTTTAGTAAAATGCTTTTTTCTCCTCAATCTACTCAACTATGGTAGAATCAAAAGCCACCGTGCCAACATTACCTTGCTCCAATAATGTGAAATGTCCGGTAAGTGTCATGTCAATATTGTCATTATCAGCAAAATTCACACATTCAGCAGATCTTGGGAAGAGAGGACGGAGGCTTTACTGAGGTGCTTTACCACATGCTAGGCCCCAACCACCAGGAAACTTCCTTCATCTTGTTAATCTATGGTCAAGAGGATTATGAAACTTTTTCTTTGGCCTTCGCTGCTAAATACTTTCTATTTTCTTGCTTGTACCTCTTCCATTCTCGTAAAGCACCTAGGAGGACATGCATAATAACTGGCAGGAAAAATGGCTGCAATAACAGAAGGAAAGTCGTCAATTGCTGCTTAAAATCGACTCAATTAATTGATGTCGTATCTCAGCAGCAGAGGCAGTAACAACAAACATAATGAGGTCAGCAAACAAGCCAAAAAGAATTTAGACTTGCTCAAAGAACAAAGTAAAGGCTAAAGAGAACACTCAACACAAGCTTCCGTAAATGACATCTTTTTATGGGCACCACGGTCCTTCCAATATCTTAATATTCATTTCAGTCTTTGTGATAAAAAAATGACAAATTAAACAAGAATCGTTTCAGATGCATAACCTACATTCCCTAATGATGCGTGCCAAAAGGTAAAGACGACCACCAATATAAAGCAATCATCCACAGGTCAAGTTCTATCAATTCACAGAAGCCGGACTATAGGGCAGAGAGGAGAGTTCAAGGACAAACCGAATAGATGGCAAAACAATGCTCAAATGAATAGTAGCTTATAGACATAATTGAAGGATGAAAGAAGGCATCCTCGGCCAGAGATCTTGATTGCCTTGATGATACTGATAAGAAAAGAGATTAACCATATTTTAGTAGCAGAAATCAGGTAGTAAACTTTCATCAAAGTCGGTAACAAGCTTTTGATATCATCATAAAGTCTATGAAAGGCATACCAGCTGAAGCATCATATATTCCAATAGATGCATTACTTTGAGCAAATTTTGCTGCCTCAAGAGAAAACTTTACCTGCTCGAAGACCATAAAATATTGAGAAACAGTATAAGTTGGAAATTAAAGATGAGGACAACATTTTTATATCAATTCATCGGTCAAAGTTAATATACAACAAATGTATTAGTACCGCTGAAAATCAAGTTACTTTCTGACCAAAATCTAAAATTAAATATCATAACTTACAAATTTTTACAACTAAAATGCAAAGGGAAAAAAACATTATTTTACCTAAAATGAACATTCACTGATAGGGGTTTGAATATTATGTGTTTAAACCCCAGTTCAGTAGTATGGGATATTCGGTGTAGTATTCAAGTATGTGGTTTCCCCTTCTTAACAACTAGCTTTGGTGTTTGTCAGTTGGTATTAGAAGTGTTGAATTGTAGGTATCAGGAAAAGACTTCCTTCTGATAGGTGGAGGGTTTTGACCAACAAAGAAGTTGAGTGATGTGCTATAAAGTGTTCATTGTCGAGATGTTAGCTCTCAAGGTCTATGATAGGAGGGACTTTAGCATTATGAGGCTGCGTTTAAGTCTCATATTGAGGAATATGGGATGTTCAGTACAGTATTTAAGTTAAGGTTCTCCTTACTTAATAGATTCAAGGATGGTTCCCCAAGTACTTGGGTGCATAATGACAACATGCACTAAAGTCAAACTTCAACACGCGATTAGTAGTAAGGGATGTCCGTAGGAGAAATGAAGTGTTTGGTTCTGCCCCTTTAAAAGCTAGCTTTAAAGGGTGAGTTCCTCATCCACGTAGGTGCTTATTAGTAACATGCATCTAGGGGTGGGCAAAAAATTTAATTTTCTTGATCCAATCCACTTTTGCTCCAATCCACTCCATTTATAATCCATTTTATTAAAAATCTAATCCATTTAAAATCCATTTAATGGATATGGATTCCAATCTAATTTACATTTTATATATCTTATGGATTGGATATCCATTTTATAAATCAAGATTTTTAAATATGGATAATCCAAAAAATCCAATCCAAATTTTCAATTTAAATTTTTAGTTGGGTTAGACTAAAGGTTGAGAGGAACTATACTAAATTCAGACTTGGATGGGCCTTGCTCGACGACCTATACGGATCGAACAGGCCCGACAACCATAAGAGGTTGGGCGGGCCTAAAGATATGAACGAGATAGGCGGGCCCGACAAACCAAACGAGTCGATCAGGCCCAATGACCTGATGAGTCACGCGGACCCGAAAACCCGAACGGACCAGGCAGAACCAATGACGAAAACAGGTCAGGCAGCCCAAAAACTCGAACGAGTCAGGCAGGCCCAAAAACCTGAACAGGCCTGACAACCTGAACGGGCCCGAAGACCCGGATGGGCCGGACGACCTGGCGACCCGGACGGGCACGACGACCCGGATGGGCCTGACGACCCAGACGGCCTTACAACCCGGATGGGCACGACGACACGAACGGGCCGGATGACCCGAATGGGCCCGACGATCCAGACGGACATGACAACTTGGACGACCCTGACGGGCCTGGCGACCCGGATGAGCCTGACGACCTACACGGGCCTTACGACCCGGATGACACGATGACACGAACGAGCCCTACGACCCGGACGGGCCCTACGACCCGGATGGGCCCGACGACTCAGACGGGCCTGATGACCTTGACGTACCTGACGACCTTGACGTACCTGACGACCCAGACGGCCCCACGATTCGAACGTGCCGACTACCCGATTGGGCCCGACTATTTGGACCTGTCCGTTCGGGTCGTCTGGCCCGTCTGGGTCGTTGGTCCCATTCGGGTCGTTTGGCTCGTTCGCGTTGTCGAGCCTGTTTGTGTTTTTGGGCCCATTCGGATTGTCCGGCCCGTTCGGGTTGTCGAGCCCGTTCGGGTCATCGGGCCGGTCTTGATCGTCCGGGTTGTCGGGTCCGTCTGGATCGTCGATCTCATCCGAGTCATTCGGGCCTTAATGACACAAGTTTTAAGAAATTCAATTTAAATTTCTTTTATTAAAAATGGATTCTGGATTTTAAACTTGATCCAAATATTTGGATTGGATTTAAATCTTGATCCAAATATTTGGATCTTGATTTTAAAAAAATCCAAACTACTTTTGCTAAAAAAATGAATTTGGGTCAAAAATCTAATCTAATTATTTGGATCTAAAATGGATGTGGATTGGATCATTAAATATCCAATCCATGCCCACCCCTACATGCATCAAAGACAACACTTCATCACCCTATCAGCTATTAGCATATGAATGACATCATAAATAGTACTGTTATAAAAATTTATATTATTTTCTGAGGAAAGGTGTTTTGTGTTGTATCTATTTATAACCTAGAATCCTAGGGAAAAACTCTTATCACATTTTCCTTTTTCTCTTTCCTTAAGCTTATGTTGAAAGTCATTGATCCTTATAAACATATGAATCTGAATAAAAAGAGATATCTAACATCTATCAAGTTCTTTTTCTCATATACTCCTTCAAGTTAGTATAAGAGCTTGATCCAACTCTGCGTATATTGTCCAATGAGTTAACATCCTGCATCAACATTGTCACTTCTCACTATTACAAACATGGTAGTTAGAATCGTATGAATTGTACAATTCGTATCACGATACGATTGCAAATGCCAAAAAAATCACAACTTTCATTTATAGACACACATAGATCCTAAATTTATATAGAAAATATTCTAAAGGAAAAGAATTAGCTCAACCTACAGTCACAAGATCTGCAACTACTTTTCTAACCCTTCAATGTATAGCACAATAGAAAAATGCTCTTCGAGGTATGTTTGTTTCAGAAGAATGGACAGCTAGTAAATATGCTAGTAAGACTGAAGGTAAACAAGTAGTGAGCATTGTTTTATCTGATGATAGATTTTGGAAATCTATCCAATATTGCTTGAAGTGTGTCACTCCACTTGTGAAAATACTAAGGCTTGTGGATGGAGACTCAACCTGCAATGCCATATATTTATGAAGCTATGGATAGAGCTGAAGAGCAAATAGCTGCAAATTTCAAGGATGAAGAATCTCGTTATAAAAAAGTGTGGAAAATAATTGATACTCGTCGGAATTTGCAGTTACATAGACCTCTTCATGTTGCTGCTTACTACCTTAATCCTAAGTAAGTAACTATAACACTATACTTTCTTAGATTACAATTTCATAATGATAGATTTTAATACCTACTTTTTATTTGACCACAGAAAAAAATGATCCAGATAGAAGGATTAGATTTCAACTTGATCAACAACTTGGTAGATTTAAGAAACCCCAAGGATTATTTGGAAGAAGCATGGCAATTGATACTAGGGATAAGAAGGAACATGGTATAAATTTTATTTTATTTTTTTAAGATTTTATTAAAATCATAATTCCACAATTATAAATGTTAGTTTTTTATTTGACATTGCAGCTCTTTGGTGGTAAAGTTATGGTGTTGAGGGTAAAGAGTTGCAAAATCTAGCAATGAGGATTTTAAGTCTCACTTAGTGTTACTGGTTGTGAAAGAAACTGGAGCATATTTGATCAAGTCCATACCAAAAGAAGAAACCGCTTGGAACAACAAAGATTAAATGCTCTTGTCTTTGTTAAATATAATCTTCAACTTGAGATGAGACAAAAGGTTTAGAGAAGAGAAAGGAGATACTTATGATCCTATATGTCTATTTGATATTGAATTAGATGATGAGTGGATTATTGGAAAAGAGGATCCTTGTCTACCAAACGATGTTTCATGGATGGATATACATGAATATTTTACTCTTGAAGAGGGAGCTCCAAGCAAGAAAAGGAAGAAGGGTCCAAGAAACTTAAACAAAAAGGGAAAATCTACTACAACAACAAATGATGATGAAATTGAAGGGATGGTTGAAGAAGTTGAGGAAGAGGATGAAGATGAGTTGCCACAAAATGTTATATTAGATGAAGAAGATGATCTAAGTGACATTGATCTTGGAGATGATGAAGGAAAGAATAAAATTAAGATGTAACATTTAAATTGGAGATCTTGACTTAATTATAATATATGATATTTTTAATGGTTTTTTTTTTTCATATGACTCATTTTTACTTAAATATATTATATTTTATTTATCATGTATCTTATGATTCATAATAGGATTTGATTCACGATTCAAAAAAATTCACAAAACGATTCACGATACGAATCTCAATTAGATAACTATGATTACCAAGTCTAACCTATCCTTTGCAATCAGCAATTTTATGCACACTCCTCGCATTGATCTTCTCAGATACCTCAAAGACTTGAGGATAGGGTTTGCCATATGAAGATAAAGAAGGTAACCAAAGATCTAGGTTTTGTGATGCTGATTGGGCAAGATCTCTTGTAGATAGACATCCCACTATTTTGGATATTGTTTTTCATTTGAGGGAATATTATTTCTTGGAAAAGTAGATCAAAAGGTTTATCCAACAACTAAGGTCTTACGAAATCCAACAAATGAAGATGTACTCTAATAAATCATGCAGCTCTTCACATTGCTTCTAACCCTATGTTTCATGAGAGGACCAAACATAGACATTAACAATCATTTTGTTAGAGAAAAGTTGTTCTCCAAGGAAATTTGCACCGAGTTTGTTGGCTCTAATGATAAACTTGCAGACATATTGACAAAATCCTTGAGAGGACCACGTATTTAATTTATGTTCCAAGCTTGTATGTTTCAACTCACCAAGAGTGCTAGAATAGTTTATACCATTTTCTGAACAAAAGTTGTTTTGTGTTGCATCTATTGTAACCTAAAATCCTACAAGTAAACTCTATCATGTTTTCCTTTTTCTCTTTCCTTGAGGTTCTTTTTTAAGCCACTAATCCTTACACGAGGGATCTAAGTTAAGATCTCTCAAGCTCTTCTCTCATATACTCCTTCATCTAGTGTCATCCAACATAAGTCTAACAAGCAATGGTCAAGCATGTAGACCAAAAAATCACCTGTTTTCCAATCTCATCCATGATAATCATCCTTGGCAATGACTGTACCTGCAGGAAATGAAAGTTCGACAATATTTAAATAGACAGTAGCCAGCAAAAACAGACAGATGAAGAAACTTAATTCAGAAACATACCAATCTAGAAAGCGATCCAAGTGTTGTAGCACATGAAAGAAGATTAAAGCATATATGCTTCCGAGATAAAACATCCAACTCCCTACACAAAATTCACCACAAAAACAACTTCATGGTGATTTGTTCCTTACACAAGAAAATAAATTATATAAATAAATAGCTTCGGCCTCTTAGCCACGTGCATACAGCATAAATGTAACAAAATTTCCCTTCTACCACCATTCCAAACTAAATGTGTACCTTTCGTGCCATCAACCAATACCATGTAGTCTAGTCTAGGGTTCATCTATTTAATGGACAATACAAGGTTATCAGATCATGATTCATTATTCATATAGTAGATCATTAAGCCATTTTTTTAATCACGATAAATAACATGCATTGAATCATATAATTCAGAGACACATCAAAGATAGCTTAAAATATATCATATCAATGATGTGTAGGGCTCAATCTGATTTTCTTTTAAACTGTAAATTTGACAAGATAAAGAGAAGTCTCACGTATTCAAGTCAAAAGTAAGAAGGAAAATAAATCATTGATCTAGCCAATATGGTGCGCTAGAGCAAACAAGTGACCGCATTAAGCCATCATTTTGGAAGAATGAAAGTAGAGTAACATAACCAACCAAAAAAGATATGAGTGAGTTATTTTCTCCAGTTTGAGACGGACTATAGAGAATCTGAATAGGACCAGTTTTATATTCTCTCTTTATTACTATTACTATTATTATTTGTACAGTTATGTTTATATTGGTATTATAGGAATAAAATGTCCTCCAATTAAATGGATTGATTGTAATTATTCTATATAAACAAACTCCGCTGTATATTTGAAACAACCAACATATTCTTGGTTCTTTACTTTTGAACAGAAGAAAATAACTACATAAAACATGCCGTTGGTAATTTTAGAAGGGTAGAACAAGGACTATTATTCTCACCATTCTGTGAAACCCCTTTCACTGCCTAGGAGAATGGATGTGCCTGACTCACCAACATAAAGGTTATCAGACTTCAGACCAAGGAGTTGCCGCAGCTGCCCCATGAGAACTTCAAAAAGCGTCTGGAGATCCTGTTCCAGAATAAGCATGCTTCAATGTTTGGCACGAGAATTAATGATTATCTACAACACTGAGACTATAAAAATGCATGTCAAGATTATCTTAATACGAATGAATAATTGCCAAGTTTGCCCAGCTTCATGAATCACGAGCATCTTTTTTAAATGAATATTAACTAAAACTAAGCAATTTCCAAACATGCACCAAGTATATCTGCATAATAAATGGCATTAAATTCTTTATTTTATAAAAAAGAAAAAATTATTTTCCAAATTGCTGTTTACAATGATAATCTATCGATTATAACTTAGAACATATCAAGGCTGAAAGTGTATCAGTGAATCACACATCAAATAAAAATAGGTTTAATTACTCGTAAGGTACCCAATTTGGATCAAGGGTGTCAAATTGGTACCCCGCGAAAAAAAGGTGTCAATTTGGTACCCAAATAAGTTTAAGTGCATCAATCAAGTCCATTTTCATTAACGCTGTTAAAGTCATTAACGTTGACCAATTAAAAGAGTATGTTGACACAAAAATTTGACACGTGGAATACCAATTATTTGTGACGTGGTAATTTAAATAAAAAATAGGAATTTTGAAATGAATTAAAAAAAATTTGTAATGTTCGAATTGGCCCTGAGTCAAGAAAAGCAGGAAAGCATAGTGAAAAGTGAGAAGGTGATCGAGGTTCATGTGATTTGGGGGTTTCTGCAATCTCAATCTCATTTCGCTCCCATTTCCACCGATTTTCATCTTCTAGTTTTCACCATCGACGCCGAATCTGAGTCCTAAATTCCCATTTCCTCTCCCTTCCGATTCATGACACAGTCACGTTAGACCAAGCTCCTAATTTTGTCCTCTTTCATTTTTCTGTCACTTTTATTCTTTGAACTGTACAACGACATTTGTTGCTACAATAGGGTAATTTCAATTCCAATGCCAATTTCAAATATTCTGAATTTTTTATGTATCTTTTTAGGTTTGGGATTTTAGGGTTCTGAAGTTTTGGGATTTTAGGGTTCTAAAGTTTCTACACCTAACCCTGGGGGATATTGATTGGGAGGAGGGGGAAAGGAACCCGAGATTAGGGTTTCCTCATAAGCTTTGTTTTTATTGGAAAAAATCAAAAGGGTGTATTTGGGATTAGGAAGAGGGTTAGGTCTGAACCAGCAAGCAAGCAAATGGAGAGGAAGAAGAAGATGATAACGGCCACAAATGACATAAGGCAAATTCAAACTTTACCATTCATTAAATAATTTGTAACACTGTACAATTGTTTTTTTTACACATCTTTTTATTTCAATGACACGTATTTGTTATGCATTGCCACATCACCACAAATTTAACGCCGTTTTTGACAATCTAACGGGATGCACCTGATTGATGCACTTAAACTTATTTGGGTATTAAATTGACACCTTTTTTTCGCGAGATACCAATTTGACACCCTTCACCCAAACTGGGTAGCTTACGAGTAATTAAACCAATAAAAATACTTGCGTATAAAAGTAACAATGAGGAGAAATTATTGTCAACAACATAGCCAACTAATGAATATAAGACAAACCTGACGAGAAATTGTATTTCTAACTGGATCCTTACTTTCTAAATCTTTTATACAGCTTTGGGGATTCCAGACAACAACACCTCCCCACATCTGCAACATTCCAGAATAGGTGCTTCATAATGTTAACAGACTTCATAATTTTATAAGATTATAAGGAAATTTTTTAAGGTAAGATGAATAACCGGAGATATAAAGCCATTAGTTTTAGAGATATCTCCGTTTGGAAGCTTCAGTTGAAGAGGACACTCCTTTGCAGATGGTATATACCTAATATAAAGAAAGCTTAAAATGTAAGCTGTCTTATAGCATAACGTAATAAACAAGCTGGAATCAGACAGTTGAGAAGTAATTTCATTCCCCCAGCCCCCCACCTAGTACTAAAGACTATATACCGTAAACTGAACAAAATAAATTCTAGATTCACGTTTGTGGCAAACAAAAAGTAAATAAATTTAGGATCAAGTGATATACACTACAAGTTGCAATACTTTTGACCTTCCTCCTGCTGCAACAGAAGTATCTAAGTGCCACTCATTTGAATTCACCTGTTTCAGATAGAACCATTCATGTCATAAATATAATATTATAGTATCCCACCAGATACGTGGAAGATAGAAAAACTACGGAGAGGAAATAAAAAGGAACAGTGTAGCAGGTTTCCATTAATAAAAAAGGTATATAACTAGAACCAAATCTAAGAGAACTCAAACATAAAAAAGATAACAAAAACCTCCGAATGGCCAAAATATAGGTGGGAAGTTACATTACATCATTATGCTAATAATTTTGTTGACTTACAATTTAGACCTCAAAACATGTAATTGATTTCAAATTAAACTAAATAGATGAATCATAATTCAAAGCCATAGATAGAACATACAAAGAAAGGAAGATCCTTGGCTGTAAATATGTGGCTGCCATGCTTATCATCCCAGTAAGAAAATGAAGACTTTGGTGTATGGTATAAAACCTGCAAAACAGGAGGAACAATAAATCACTTAATCTATGGGATCCAATGACTTGCAATAATTGTTACATTTACACGAGATTTCACCTGGCTTTCAACACTGATGTTGGCTATAGGTTGTAAAGCCTCAATCACGGGTTGTAAGAAAGTCTCATCAATTTCACGAAAATTCCTACAATATGATCATCACAAAAACTTCAAATTGGTACTATTCAAAAGTTCATAAGCAAATAATCCTGACCTGACAATAAATGCTGTGACCTACATTATGTAACAGGGTTCAGTGAATATTTAACATCAGCATGGTTAATCTTTGTCTTTAACCAATCATGGCACTAGTTGAAGCAGGTGCATTCTGTATCTGCCTCAACTTTCATAAGTATATATCTTACAATTACAATAGGTATTATTAGTTCATGAAAATGAAAATCTATAGAACTGATCTCCAAAAGTGTCAGCATGACCACATGGTTTCCTACTAAGCCATAAACTGGCAAATAATCTCATCTCTCGAAAACTAATTTGTATAAATGAAAACTTCCAAGCAACAATGCAATAGAAGCTGCACCTTACTCACAGTGAATCAAACCAAACATCAACTATTTATAAAACAGAAACAAAACACAATCATTCCATTTACCAATTGATACTAATCTGATTAAAATTGCACTCCACAATCCATACCAATCATATATCCAATCTCGAGGGTCTGCATTGAGCAAACTGAAAGACAGAACAATCCTCCCATCAGCACCAACAGGCATAAACTCACTGCGAATCGAACCATCCTCGTCCCCTCCATTAACAAAAACCTTCACAAAGATCTCAGCCACACGCAACACGGCCTCCTCCTCCTCTACCCTTCCCACAATCCACGCGTGCCGATACTTCCCCACAACACTCCTCACTTCCCCCCCTTCATTCACAACCACAACGCTATAAGCATGCCCTCCTCTATACTCCTTCACTACACTCCTCACCCATTCATCAGCATCCTCGTCATCACTCCGAAACTTCGCGCCAAAATCGAGCGCACTAACATCACCCCTTTCCACGGCCACGTCGACGGAGTAATTGCCTCCGCAACCGCCGCAGTCGCCGCGACCTAGGTCCGACATTTTCCTCGTGATCGCCGCTCCCACCTCGCGGTGCGAAGCCTTGAAATCGAAACCGATGAAAACGGCTTGAAAGCGGCATGGGAAGGACAGGGTATTCGATTCGACTTGCGACGAGAAGGAGTCGATTCGATCGAAAGGGAGGGGCGCGCGGTAGATTTCGATGGATTTCCACAGAAGAGGAAAACCTGCAGCAACAACAACAGCAAAACATAGTAATTAATTGATAAATAAATAAAAATAAAGTATTTGAAGATGAAAAGACTGAGAGAGAGGGAGGAAAGGACCTAGAATGAATGAGAGGAGCACCGAGAAACAGATAATGAGGCGTTTGACTCCAGGTTTTGTGTTTCGCGTGGTTTTTGAGTCAATTTGTGGCGTAGGGTTTTGCGTGTTTTCTTCTACAGGTTTTGAAGTTGATGGAGAATCGAAGATTTCCGCCATTGTTGATTCAGGTTTTGCGAATTCGAATTTGAGAGGTTGAAGACAAAAATACACTCTCTAATGTAAATTAAGTTTCATCACCCAAAGAATAACAAATATAAATGTACAGCCGTCTTAGCTCAGCTGGTAGAGCGCGTGGCTTTTAACCACGTGGTCGTGGGTTCGATTCCCACAGACGGCGTTTTTCATTAATATTTTGAAAAATACACTTGAGAACAACTTTTAAAGAATAAGTAATATGTCTTTCTTGCTTCATTACTTTATTAAATTAAGCTATCAAAATTTTAAATGAATAAGTTTCAATTACTTTAAATATTTTTTATAATTTTATCATCAACTTTGGTGGAGATAATTGAGTTAAGTGATTTTTTCAATTTTTTCAGTTTGGTTAAGTTCATAATGAGATTTGGTTATGTTAAGATATTTTACTTTAGGTCTTTAAATTTTTACTTAGTTATATTACTTGAGATGAAACTTTATTTAGATTAAAGATTTATATGTAAGGGGAGTTATTTATGTTTGTTTTTTTATAAAAACTTTTGGATGTAGAGATGATGTGACTACCATATTTTTATTTTTGTATAGGTTGTGTGTTGTTTGAATATATTGTAAATGGTTTGATTTGAGATGAGATTTTTGTAGTTTAATTAGATGAAATTCGTTGTGTTATAAATTTTAGGTTTAATTAGATTTTTGGTCCTCTAATTTATATGTTTGGTTCATTTTGGTCCCCTAATTTTTTTGGGGTTCAATTTAGTCCTCGACGTTAATAACGTTAAATAAGTTAACGACAGAGTGATTTGATGTGATACTTTGGCAATTAAAAATGATGTGGCAATGTAGGAAGATCAGATTATATGGATAGTAAAGAAAAAATTGAAGTTCTATTTGGGTTTTGAAAGAAATTAGGGTTTGAGGAAGAAAGAAAGAAATTAGGGTTCAAGGAAGAAATTGGGGATAACGGTTGAAGAAATTAGGGTTCGAGGAAGAAGCGAAAAACAATAGATAACAATTCGAAAAAGAAGGATTCACGGTCTCCTTGGGTGTGTGGCATAGGATCCCCGCTTTCTTCGTAGTGGCACGAAATCGAAGGTAAATTTTTTGGTTTTTTAATGGATTCGCTGTCGCGTTTTACTTATATGGTATTGAAATTTTGGGCGTTGGTATTATTTTTTATGTGTTATTCTGTCTCTGTGTGTTTGTAATGGTGTGTGGGTTGTGGTCCTGTTGGTTTGCAGTCAGTGTGTTGTGGTCCCCTTTTAAAGGAGACTGTGTTTAACTTTCTTGGGTATGGGTTGTAATATGTATTGTATTCGTGGGCACTGATAGTGCATAAAGTCACTTGTTTTATATTTTTTTATAGGTTGGGATGTGTGATGATAGATTTGAGGTGGTGGTCCACCATGGGGATACTTTGAAACGAATTAAACATTGAGTTATAGTAATGGGTTAACGTCCACGTTGGCTTGTGACCCAGATAGGTGGAGTTTTTTCGAGATAATGGGGATACTTAGGGAAATGGGTTATGTAAACATTAAAGAGTTGTGGTATAAAGTTAGTAAGTCAGTTGTATTGGAGAACAATTTGAAAATTTTGTCTGGTGACATGGGTGCAATGCACATGGTCAATATTGCTAGAAGGAATGGGCATGTTCATATGTTTGTTAGTCACTCAATTTGTGAAGCTGAGGTTGTGGACAATTTTTTGGAATATTTCGCTGAAGAGGTGGTGGCAGAAACAAAAACTAGAAATATTGAGGTCCAGGCTGAGGTCGATGGTCATAGTGGTTGTGGCGATGGAGATCACATTAATTATGTGGAGGATAATAATGTGGTTCATGAGGCTAAAATACAACAAGATAATAATGGTTGTGACATGGAATATGAATTGGAGGATGACGCTGATAGTCACCATAGCATTAGGGTGCAACCACAAACTGAAATGGATCCTGAAATTTAGGTTCTTGTCAATGTTGAGGTTCAGTCAGAAACTGAAGTTTAGGAAAATATGAGGTTGAAGAAGAAGTTGGTGTCCTATAAATAATGAGGTTCTTGTCAATGTTTTGTCCCTCATTGGTTCAAAATCTCAATCTATGAAGAGACCTACAATTCCATCATATTCCCTTGTAACAATCAACAAATGTGGATTCAAATAGAATTTCCATATGTATTGCCCCCTCCTAAACGAATTCTACTAGGAAGACCTAAAAAGAAAAGAAGACTTGAAGCTTGGGAGACGAACAAGAATGGGAAGTAGATTACAAAATATGGCTTGACTAAAAAATGTATCCAACAAATATGGGATCAGAACAACCATCAGCACCTGTAACAACTCAACCAACAAATGTAGGATCAGAACGGCCACCACCACCATCTATGACTCAACCAAGTCAGTCATCAGAGCAGCCACCACCAACACCTTTGACTCAACCAAGTCAGTCATCACAACAACCACCACCAACACCAAATCAGGCAACTCACTCATCACATCAGCCACCACAACAAGCAGCACACCAAGCAGGATCAAAAACAATTGTAGGAAGTCACTCATGCCACCTTCCAATTCCTCGTCCAACCTCAACCTCAACCATACCTAATAGAAGACAGAAACTCCAGCATAAGAGAGGACGTGTGTGGAAGCCATGAGGCTTGCTTATGCTTTTTTTGATGTTGCACCATTTATTTTGGGGCTTTGATGTATTATGCAGCTTTTAGATTTCTAAGTTAAGAATGCTTTGTCTACTTTTATTTTGCAGCTTTTACATTGTAAGTTCAAAAATCCGAAACAATATTGGATGTCTTTTGTGTTGTAACATTAAGTACAATGATGTGTTTATATAATATTGTGTTATGAGTGAAAATTTCTCTTTATTCAATGTTTGTAATGGTTGTATTCGATACCGAACAAAGATTTCTTTAACACCAATTTTTCATTAATTACTAACCAATACAACAATTCAACTTTTCAATTACATATTTCAAGTCAATAAAATGACATACACAAACTGATACCCCCCAATACACAAACTAATACCCCCAATACAGATTCAACACCACCTAATACAGATTTAATCACACACGTTTCATCAATCGTGACAACACAATGATGTTCACTACAACTAATAAACACACTATCCCTAGTACAACATTAACAAACATTTTGGATCCCTTAAGTTCTTTCTCCAGAATATATATCTTCCTCCTCTGCCTTATAATAGTGTTATCCCTTTCATCACTAGCATCTCCCGAACACCATTTAAAGTAATTACAACCAATGAAAGCTTCACTTCCCCTCTACTATTGATAACATTCAGAACACAAAACAACCTTCATGTTAGTTGCAACCACTTATTGATGAGCGAATCACAGAAAAAGGGTGATGGATCTAGCCTTGTAATTAGGACAACCTCAAAATTGCTTCCCACCATTTTTAGTAGTTCGAGCTGTTCTTAACACAACAACCTCTCCACAGTTGCAAGTGGGTGCTCCACCATGTGACAAAACCGCACCATCGTGATTAGATAACCTAGGATTTTGCATACCCCACGAGTTACAAGAGAGGAGCAAGATGAAGAACAGTGGCCCCTAGACATCACTCAAAATTAATAAAGCTTGGCAAATGAAGAAGAACTCCAGCAGAACGAAGAACAACAGTGAAATTAGGACAAATGAACAATTTTATCTCCATAAATAACCTTCGTTGCTACCTCATTACACCACATTGATGACCAGGTATTCAAAACTTGCCACGTTCCTGTTCCAAACTAACACAGTGGCACTATTCTGACACTGTTTAACCAAAACTAACAGGAGGGACCATTTTAAACTGTTTTAAAAAGTGGAGGAGTAAATTGAACTCCGAAAAAATTTGGAGACCAAAATGAACTCAACATATAAATTAGAAGACCAAAAATCTAATCAAACCTAAATTTTATGTTAGATTGTTGTAACTGAGACAAATTAATTATGGTTATTTTGAAGGAAAACATTAAATATTATTTTATGAGCTTGAATTAAAGTGAGTAAGTGATGATGTTTGACCAAATTATGGATCCTATTAACCATTTTGGATGTATTTTACAATTGTTATTGTGTTTTACAATTGTTATTGTTAAACTGGTCTTAGGTAAAACTTTTGAAAAACAGTTTATTTTGTTGCATGACAATATATTTTATGATATTTACACTTAAATAGAGAATTTTTGTTTAAGCAAAAATAATACAGAGATTGATACCTTATTTTGGAAATACTTTTTTCTCAAGTGAATTTTTTTTTTCAAACGAGAACAAGAAAGAAAATGGGATCGCAAGTCAACCTTTGCCTCTGTCAAATTTTCAATCAAGCTAAAAAAGAAAAAACCCTTTTTTTCCTTTCTTTTTTCTTTCGTGACTCTTAAATGGATTATATGTAAATATTTATTACGAATATAAATTGAATGTCAATTTATACATTTAATTTATTGATTTTTGTTTAAATGATATATTTTTGTTCATATATATGAGATAATACATGAGATAATACGTGAAACATTTATTTTTTATTAAGTATTGACACCTATAAGAAGAATTTGCTTACTCTGATAGTATATAAAATAAAAACTTAGAGAGGAATTCTTGCATACTATGGCATTTGTATATGTGTAGTCTGATCTATTATTTTTGGATTCCCTTGTAAATCTAAATTTTGGATTGGATATACGTTAATTTTAATAGAACATACTTAATATTTTTTTTTTATATTTTGCTTGTTGAATATCATATATCTATATGTGGTTTATATAATTATTGCACATCGGTATTTTATTGAACTTTAATTATTGTGGTTTTTTTAATTAAAATGTCTCCTTTTATATACAATTTGTTATGTTAAAAATTTTGTTTAAATAGTTTAATCTTATATATGTTATTTATTTAGTGAACTGTTGTACTATATAAGTAGATCGGGATATAGTTACATGTGCAAGAGAAACAACTCAAAAGGAATTGAAGTTTTATCTATGACTTTATTTTTGTAAAAATTTGTATTTATATAAAGAGATTTTGCATATGTTTAATGTGTATTTCGAAGCATTGTGGTTTTATTAGAGTGTTTCTACTTAATTCTATTTTATTTACTGATATAATATTTTATTTTTGATTAAATATATTTAATATTAAATTATTTAATTAATGTTTATATTTATCATTTTAGTTTTTTAAACATTTATCTTTTATACATAGAAACATTTATTAATAAGAATTAAATTAATATATTAAACTGTTTTATTTCATATTATTTTAATTACTTATTTTACTATGATATAAAAGTTATACGAGTTAATATTAATAATATAATTATTAACAATAGTAATAAATTATTTCAATTAAATAATAACAAAGTATTTATAAACATTGATTACGATTTCAATATAATTGATTATGTCATAAATATTTTATTTATGAACGTAATTCATTATATTAAAATTAAAATTTTAGTATATTTAAATTATGATAAATTGTCTTAAAACCACAATCAGTCGTTTTTCTTATAAATTCAAATTTAATTTTTATATAAAAATAAAATTATAAATAAATATGTTTTTAGTTCTAAACTTTGATATTAAATTAAAAAATTTTAATATTTCAAACGATATAATTTAGTATCAAATTTTAAAAGTAATAGATGATTCTCGTAGTCCAACTACATTACATTACACATCAAAAGAAATTTAATATAGGTTAAATTGTTCCATTGGTCCCTAATTTCGTATGAAAATTTGAATTTGGTCCCTCTTTTCGAAAAAGTGTTAAATAGGTCCCTAATTTTGGAAAGTTGTCTCAATGAAGCCCCTTCCGTTAAAAATGCAGAAACGGCGTTAAGAGCACAGTGACGTGGATATGGTGGACTGAAACGTGTCATTTATA